>Ga0123355_10000377_pt1 | contig 57341 bp, 45 predicted proteins | sample TergutEmb28metaG_3_FD_89872 | JGI IMG/M metagenome (GOLD analysis project Ga0123355, IMG submission 89872) | Embiratermes neotenicus P1 segment gut microbial communities from Petit-Saut dam, French Guiana - Emb289 P1 | ecosystem: Host-associated > Arthropoda: Insects > Digestive system > Gut ... | reverse complement strand
GATAAGTTCATTTTCATCAACATTGATTCCATTGTCTTGATAGTACTTCGCGAGTTTTTTGCGATAGGACATATTACCCGCCGAATGACTGTAATCAATCAGTTTGAGCGTGTTGTTACGAACTGCTGCGAGTGCACCTTCGGGAGCTTCGACATCAGGTTGACCGATATTCAGGTGGTAAATGTGAATACCGCGTTTTTTCGCATCTTCTGCGTACGGAACCAGTTTCCTAATCGGAGAAACCGGCATTTGAATAGCTTTTTGTGAGATTGTTGGCATATTTTTTGTTTATTATTTTTTACTGGGTTGTTCTTGGAATTACTCTACCTGTGATGCGTAGAGTAATTCGATGTGTATCGTCGACGGAATTTGAATGTACGACGGCAGCTCTACCGATATGTCCGATACGGTTGGTATCATAGTGAAGAGTTATCGAACCAAATTCGCCCGGCATGACCGGCTCGCGAGACCAAGTTGGTCTTGCACAAGCGCATCCGGTTTGTACATGTGATAAAACCAGCGGTTCCGAACCCACATTTCGGAATGTGAATACGGCATCGCCATCGGCGCCTTGTTCGATTTCACCGTAATCGTGTACGAGTCTTTCGAATTCAATTTTCGGTCCTTCTGCAGTAGGAACAAATACGGGAACTTCAGGAACCGCAACTTCCCCCCGACGAGCAGAGCGGTTTCTTTGAGCATCTGCAGAATATACCACAAATGCGATCAATGCGAGAGTGCAAAAAATCCTTTTCATATTCTTGAAATGTTAAACTATCTGGGAGTTACGTTTCCGTTGACACGAAGTATAACACGATCGCTTCTTCCGTTCGAAAGAACTGTAATGGTGCTCGCCCTCGGACCAACAAGATTCGTATTGTAGTGAAGAGCTATCACACCTTCTTGTCCGGGCATAATCGGTTCGCGAGTCCAGTTTCGTATGGTTACGCATGCAGCACAACCTTGTCGGACGTCGAACAAAACCAAAGGCTCCGAACCAATGTTTTTAAACCTGAAATCGATACTGCCGTCGGCGTTTAAAGCTATATCGCCAAAGTCGTGAGTTGTTTGCTCAAACTGAATTTGCGGTCCTTGAACACTCGGTACAAAATCGGAAGCAACAGTTTCATCAACTAAATTAACACGCTGTTGCTGGGCATTCATCGAAACCGCCGTAAAAATCGCTAATACAAGAATGCAAAGATTTTTTTTCATGCTCATTGTAGTTTGTTTTTATTGCAAAGATACAACTTTTTTTTGAAATAGCAAAAAAAAACCGGAGAAAGTGAATACTCCCTCCGGTTCTGAATCTTATTTTTTATACCGTTTTTTGTACGCAAAGTAGAAAACTTGCGGAAGTACAGCGAATGTAAGCACCATCGCAATAATCATTCCACCTACAACCATGATGGCTATGGGCTTTTGAATTTCGGAGCCCAAGCCTGTTGAAAGTGCGGCGGGGAGTAATCCTACTGATCCCAATAGAGCAATCATTAAGATAGGTCTTGCACGATCTCTCACGCCTGCGGCGATAGCATTTTGGAGATTTCTTGTTGAACGGAGTTTTTCCTTGATGTTTTCGACAAGCAAAAGACTGTCGGTAACGGTAACACCAAATAAGATAGTGAATCCTACTCCTGCGGATATTCCGAACACGGTTCCGGTTGCCAAAAGCGACAAATAGCCTCCGATAAAAGCAAACGGGAAAGCTGTACCTGCGGTGATCAACGTATCTTTCACGTTGCCAAAATTCATGTAAAGCAGAAACAAAATGAGCAACAGAGCCACCGGAACAACCACAGACAGTCGTCTCATGGCGCGTTCCATACTTTCGAATTCGCCTGCCCAGACAATGCGATTTTCCGGCAGTATTTCAATGGTTTCTCTGACTCGTGCTTGTGCTTCGGCAATGGCACTTCCCATATCTCGACCTCGAACGCTGAAACCTACAGCCACGAAGCGACTATTGCCTTCGCGATAGATAAATGCAGGACCGGTAACAAATTCAATATCGGCAATTTCACTCAAAGGCACTTGCACACCTTCTTCTAACGTTGGAACGAGAATATTTCCAATAGCGACTTCATCATTACGATGCTCTTCTGCGAAACGTAAACGAACATCAAACGTACGCTCATCTTCAAAGAATGTTGTTGCTGTTGTGCCACCGATGGCCATTTCTATCACGGCTTGTGCATCTTCCATCAAAACGCCATGACGTGCCATACGCGTTTGATTCAAACGAATTTGTAATTCGGGCAACCCAACACTGCGAAACACACTAACATCTTCAATCCCACTAACATCACGAATAACGTAGGCTATTTCATCGGCAACAGCCTCTAACTGGAAAAGGTCTCTTCCAAAAACATTGACGACCAACGAACTTTTTACACCGGAAACATATTCTTCAACATTATCCTGAATCGGCTGGCTGAAGCCAAAATCGATACCCGGAAATACCTCAAGCACTTGCTGCATCTCATCAACGAGGTCGTCTTGCCTCACTCGGCGAGACCATTCTGTACGAGGTTTCAACTCAATATGAAATTCGATATTGAAAAATCCTGTGGGATCTGTTCCGTCATTAGGACGTCCGGTTTGTGAAAGAATGAAATCTACTTCCTCAAATTCGCGTAATTTGGATTTCATTTCTCGGGTCAAACGTACAGATTCCTCAAGGCTAACGCTGTTTGGAAGGGTAGCACGAACATAAATTGCACCCTCGTTGATTCGTGGAATAAATTCCGTTCCATGGTTTAAAAATCCTATCACACAGGCAATCATCACTACTGAAGAGGCTGCGATAGTCAAACGCTTGCGACGTGCACAGACTTCGTATATCCAAATAACCGATTTGATGAGAGATCTCGAGACTACGTTATCTTTCTCACGAATCGGTTTTGTCAGAAGAACTTTACACATTACAGGAACGAACGTCAGAGCCAATATTAACGAGCCTAAAATAGCATAACCCAATGTGAAGGCGAGTGGCGAGAACATTTTACCTTCCACTTGTTGGAATGCGAAGATAGGCAGTAGAGCCACAACTGTTGTGAGCTGTGCAAAGAAGATTGCCGGAGCCACATTTGACGCACTGTTTCTGATGGTTCCCGTTTTAATGAGATTGCTATAGCGCTCTTCTGAGTAGCCGAGTTCTTTATTCTTTTTGCCGAGCATCACGAAAACTCGCTCGACGATGACCAACGTACCTTCGAGCAATAGTCCGAAATTGAGTGCACCCATTGAAATGAGATTCGCGGGAAGCCCCTGAATCCGCAACATAATGACCGTAAAGAGGAAGGCTATCGGAATTACCAATGCTGTGATAAGCGTAACACGCCAGTTGAAAAGAAACAAAAACAGAATACAGGTTACAAGAAAAATACCTTCGAGCATATTTCTGGCAACGGTTCTAATGGTTGTATTGACCAATATCGTGCGATCGATAAACGGCTCAACTCGTACATCCGGAGGAAGAATGTGATTGTTGAGTTCATCAATTTTTGCGTGAAGTCGTCTGATAACTTCGCTTGGATTTTCTCCGCGAAGCATGACAACGATACCTTGTACTACATCGTAATCATCGTTTAGTCCGACCTGTCCCAAGCGGGGCATTGAAGACACCGCGACCTCTGCAACGTGTCCAACTCGCACCGGAACGGAACCACGCACGTCAATCAGTATATTTTCTATATCTTCGATGCTTTGAAGCAATCCGATACCACGAACAGCAAAAGCTTGATTGCCTCTCCGTATCATATCTCCGCCAACGTTGATATTACTGCTTTCTACGGCTTCGAGAACTTCCAATGCCGAAACACCGTAGCTATTCAATTTTACAGGATTCAAGCGAATTTCGTAGATTTTTTCTTCTCCTCCGAAACTCACAACATCAGCTACGCCGGGCACAGACAATAGCTCGCGTTGTACGACCCATTCATCGATGGCGGTAATTTCACGAATATGCCTGTCGCTTCTTATGACATAGCGAAAAATTTCGCCTGTAGCCCCCGATGGAGGCTCTATTTCAGATTCGGCATCTTCAGGCAAATCAAGTCCCATCACACGCATGGAGGCAAATGTTTGGGCGTAAAAATCATCAACGCCTTCTTCGAAAAGAACGGTTACAACAGACAATCCGAACAAGGAAGTCGAGCGAACTTTAGTTTTTCGCGGTATGGAGTTCAATTCGCGCATCACCGGAAGGGTGATGAATTTTTCAACCTCTTCGGCACTGCGACCCGGCCATTGTGTGATGACACGTACACGTGTGCTGGTAACATCCGGATAAGCCTCAATGGGCGTATTGATTGTTGCTATAATACCGGCTACGACCAACAAAAACGTCATAAACAGTACGAAAACGTGGTTTCGCAACGAAAAGGCGACTATATCTTTAACAAATTTGTGCATAATTATCTTGCTCTAAGGGAGGAGTGAATCAATAGTTGGTTTTTTACAACGACTTCTTCGTTTTGCGATAATCCGTGAGTAATGTATGCAATATCGTTGAAACGTCCTTGCACGGTAACTTCTCTGCTTTCAAAGGTTTCGTTGCCTGTTTGCACAATTACAAAGTGGCGGTTGCTGTCGAAAATCAGGGCTTCCGATGGAATTGTCACGGCAAGTTGTCCGGTTTCATTGGTTAATCTCACATCGACAAACATTCCGGGGATGAGCTTCAAATCCGGGTTCTGCATAACGATTCGTGCTCTTAAAACATTTTCTTCGGGGTCAAAAATATGCGTCATAGCATCAATTGTACCGTGAAAAACTTCGTCGGGATGAGACACTGTAGTTACAGATGCATTCATACCAATTCTAACGAACCGAAGGACACTCGGATGCACATTTACAGTTACCCACACCGAACTCAAATCCGAAATTACGAAAAGAGGCTCATCGGCATCATCGGAAATCGTGCTACCCGATGCCAATGCTTCCGCTGTCAAAACGTGACCTGATATGGGTGCTCTTACAAAAAACAACCCCGTTTGACTGTCCATTCCGTAGATAGACAGCGTGTTTGTCAAATGGTTGACTTCGGCTTGGGCTTGTATCTTTTCGGCTTCTACTTCCAACAATTCTCTTTCGGAAAGCATATTGTCCTCGAACAATGCTCTTGCTGACTGATATTCGCGTTGTGCCACTCTTAACTCGGCTTGTGCTGAAATTTTTTCTGCATAAAGTTCGTTCAAATCCGCACTGCGAAAACTTATCAGGTTTTGTCCTTTTTGAACTCTATCGCCGGCTGAAAAAAAAGCACGTTCCACAGTACCGGATACAAGCGGAGTAAAATTGACGGTTTGTCCGGGATTGGTTTCGATTCTTCCTGTGAGCATTAATACTTCTGTTCGATAGCTCAAAACAGCTTGTTCGGTTTTTACGGAATTCCAAAATTGTGCATTTCTGTAAGCTTCGGGCTCTTGGGGTCTTGAATTACATCCAACAAATATGACTAAAAGAGCGATGAGAGGGAAGATTGTTTTTTGTTTCATATGGTTGTTTTTTGTCGTCATTGCGAGCATAGCGAAGCAATCTATGTAGCACTTAATGGATTGCTTCGGCACTCTGTGCCCCGCAATGACGGTGTGATTAAAATTCCGTTGTTCCGACAGCGTATTGCAAAGTCTGAAACGTCGTAATCAAATTTTTTCTTGCAGTTAAAACGGTTTCTCTGTTGCTTTTGTATGTTTCGATAAAATCTAAAAACTCCAAAATTCCGATGTTTCGAAGCATCAAATTTCTGAGCGAAACATCTAACATTGCATCCAATTCCGATGCCAAACTTTCTCTACCGCTTATTCTTTCGTAAAGTCTGTATGCCATTAAAAAATTCTGATAGGCTTCGGTAACTTCGTGTCGAACGATGTTTTTTTTCTGTTGGTTTAAAAAATCGGACTGTTCAATGCTGAGTCTTGCGACTCTGATATTGCCTTGATTGCGGTCCCAGATGGGCAAATCCATACTCACGCCAAAACCGACAAAGTTTTCCAAGGGTCCATCATGACGATCGAAAAAAGCACTAAATGTCAAATCCGGTATGCGATGCGATCGTTCGTAACTCAATTCTCTTTCGTGAAATACGGTTTGCAAGTTGTAGGCTCTGAGATCCGGTCTGTTTTCCATGGCAAGTTCCAAAAGATTCAACAACGAAATATCAACCGGATTTCTGATAGCTTCATTTTCGGGAACTATGGTCAGATGGATAGTTGGTGGGATATTTAGCAATATTTTCAATGTCGTTTGCAGAGCGTTCATCTCCATAAAATGTTCAAAAATCTCGCTCTCTACCTCTTGCAATTCCGATTCGAAACGCAGTAGTTCCATTCTTGAGATATTGCCGAGTTCCACTTGTCTTCTGTGAGATTCGACAACTTGTGTCAATAAATCTAATTCACGATTGAGTACACCCATAAAGGCTTGCATAAATATCAATTCGTTCACGGATTCTTGCAATTCCAATCTGAGACTTCTCAAAAGATCTTCAAATTCTGCAACAGTGATATCTCTTGACGTTTCTTCCATGCGGATCGCTCTACGTCGTGTGCCACCCATTTGAATCATTTGACTGAGTTCGACGCTAAATTGCGGGCTTCGTGCAAAATTTTCACCGTCTTCACTTGTTGACCAGAAATTAATGTCGCCGATGCTTAGTTCCGGATTTTCCCAGCGTCTTGCTTGTGCAATCTCAGCATCAGCAATGTCAATGTTCAACCTTTCAGCTAGAAGTTCCAAGTTTTGGCTGATAAACAAATCTTCGATTTGTCTTGGACTCAACGCCAATGTGTCCGACGTTTGCGCCGGACACATTGTTGAGCCAACAAACCAAATAACCAAAATTACGATATATTTTCTCATGATAAATCCCAATTAATTTTTGACGGGTGCAAAATTACACATCAAAAATTAATTGGGATTTATAAGAGGATTAGAAGTAGATTAGAAAATATCAGGGCTTAATTTTATTGAACTATTCGCCCTTGTCTCGAGAATTGATGTCTGTTGCCTCTATCGAAATTTAAAACCCATCGGAAACCGCCGGTTAGCCACCAACCTTCTCTGAGGTCGTTGTCACCTCCTAATCCGCTCCCGAAACCAATGTCAAACTGGAAGTCGTCGGAAATAAAATAGCGGGCTCCCAATTGCCAAGCAAATCCGCCTTGACCTCTGATATAAGGGTCTCCGCTGATAAATTCCGCAATGCCGTACAAATCTCTCAATCCTGTGGTAAATTGTGTTCCGATACCCCAAATCAATCCCCAATCGTCTCCATCAGGATTATTGTCCATCCAGGTTGCTCCCACAGAAGCGTGGAGCAACAGTTGTTCTTCCATCCCGATAGCTTGAGTAAACGAAAAAAATCCCAAGCCACCCGGTCTTGGTGCTCTAAAAGCCGGACCGTCATCTTCAGATGTGCGAAACGGACGGTTGCCAAAGGGTAGATCGCTTCCTATTGCAAAAGTTACTCCGGGCCAGCTATTGGGTTCAAAGTTTCGAATCAAAAATTTTGCTTGAATCAAAGGTGCTGTCCAAGAATATCGCCATCTATAATTTCCTTCAGCTCCATCAACTCCGGGAACGTAACCGCGTTGGAGTCCTTGAAATCCGATTAGGTTCATTTCAAGCCAATGGGTTATTCCATAATTAAAAGAGTGCCAAATTTCAGCTGTCTCTCCTGTCACATAAAACCAGTTAGCCACTTCAGCACGTCTAAAGCCTATAAGAGTGGCATCATCAGTAACAAAAGGTCTAACAGCTATAGATTGGGTTGTGATTGCTACAAAAACAAAAAACAACAAATACGATTTTTTTACATAGTTTTTCATACAAATAATTTTTGAAAGGTTCATACTTTTATTTTGGAGTGAAAGGGTTCGTATTTTTTTCAGCGTGCAAAGGTACGGCTTTTTTTTTAGAAAAGCAAAAAAACGAAAAAAAACTTGCAAAGTCCAATTTTATTTCGTATTTTTGCAAAAAAATTACAAAAATAAGGATTAAAATGATATTTGAAATTCGTTTAAGCAACTTTTTTTCTATCAAAGACGAAATTGTCTTGGATATGAAAGCAGGTAATGGAAAATCGAAAAATATGCAAAAGTTACAGGCGAACACGTTTGCATACGAAGACGAGCGAATACTAAAATCCGTTGCCATTTATGGTGCAAACGCTTCGGGGAAAAGCAATATCGTTAAAGCCATACGATTTTGTGCATCTATGATTTTTACTTCACATGCACATAATGAGAATACTGTTTTTAACTTTTTTCCGTTCAAATTTGAGGGTTACGCACAGAAACCAAGTAGTTTTCTAATTCGTTTTGTGTTACACGGCGTGGAATATGAATACTCATTTTCGTTGACAACAAATGAAATTATCAGCGAAGAACTCCACTATTACCCCAACGGACGAAGAGCAAAAATTTTCACACGAAACGAAAATGAACACAAGAGCAAGAGCGAGATTTATAGTTTTACATCTGTCATTCGTAAACCTATGGATGTAGCAGAAAACACATCTCGCAAAACCTTGTATATTTCTCGTGCAAGCCAAATGGACAGAGAATTACCAAAGGAAATTTTTCGCTACTTCAACGAAACATTTATTTTGAATTATTTGAATTACAGCAATCAAGAGATAGAAGCCTTGTTTTTGCAAAATAAAAACACTCTACTGAAAGCATTAAGCATTGCTGATAGTGATATTGTCGATATTAACGTAAGAAAAGAAGCACATCCTGAAAAAAGAGTCTTTGTTACTGTAACAGAAACAGAAAATAAAATTTCTTCGCAAGACATAACGAAAGAACATTTGATTTTTCAAACATTTCATAAAGCAAACGACAAAATCCCGTTCGATTTATTTGCGGACGAGTCTGCCGGAACACAAAAACTATTCTTCATTATGTTGAGCATTATTGATATAGTGAAAAACAATAAAATTCTACTGATTGATGAAATAGAGGGTAATTTGCACAGCAAGATTGTAGAGTATATCATTGGGCTGTTTCACGCAAGTAAATCGGCACAAATTATTTATACCACGCACAATACGAATCTGCTTGACTTGACAAAATTACGAAAAGACCAAATATATTTCGTAAACAAGCATGATGATGGGTCGAGCGATTTGTATTCTCTTTACGATTACAAAGATTTTCGTGACACAATGGATGTTGAAAAAGCCTATTTACAAGGGCGTTTCGATGCTATTCCATATATTGACAATTCGGAAGACACGCTAAAGCAACTAATCAATGAGTAGGCGAATATCAAAAGGCAAAGAAATTCGCCCCACATTTTTTGTGTTTTGTGAGGGCGAAACCGAAGAGGCATACATTGCTTTCTTGCGTTCACGATACCGTGTACCCATTGAAATTGACCCCAAAATAGCAAGAAACGGCATTACGGAAAAATACATTAACAACTACAAAAAACAAAGAACCAGGCACCCAAAAGATAAAACGTTTTTGATTTACGATTGCGATGTGCCGGAAACAACAGAAAGGTTGAGGAAAATCAAAGATGTTGATTTGCTCCTTTCAAACCCTTGCTTTGAATTGTGGTATTTATTGCACTATCAGCATCAAACGGCAAGTTTACCAACCAAAGACTGTGAGCAGAAAATATGTGGTATGATTAAAGAATACAAAAAGGGACACCTCGACGAAAAAATGAAATCAACGATAGTCGCCAATCAAAACGAGGCTATCAAAAGAGCCGAAAGCCTAATCAAGGCGGATGTTCCGGTTGAACTTAACAATCCTTCAACGGATGTGTATCGCTTTGTGGAAGAGCTGGAAAAGGTAAAATAACAGCGGTTTCAACTTAAAATTATGATTCTAAACAACAAAATAACAGTAAAAAACTACAAATGTTTCGACTCCACAGGTGGTGGATTTGATAGGATTATGCCGATAAATCTAATAATCGGTAAAAACAATTCAGGAAAGAGTAGTCTTTTGGATTTAGTTAGTTTCATAATAGAACAAGATAAGGAGTTCATAGAAGTGGGCAGAGACAATTTGAATGCAGAAGTATTGGTTGAGCGAGTATTAACGGAAGAGAATGTTGTAGAAACTTTTAATCAAGTGCCTGGTGGCACCGCAGGTAGATCGCGTCATCATTTTGAATATATGGCAAGATTTGTTGGTAAGGCTTATACTTACAAGTTGGATCCAAAAGGAAAAAAAACGATTGTTAGCATAGAGCCAGAATTTATGAAGCATATGGAACAATATCTTGATATGTTGGCAAGAGTCTCGCCAGACCCATTTTCTGAGAAAATCTACTGCCACATCTCTGCTGAAAGAGATATCGTACCTGAAATACCACCCACAGTATACACGCTAGCCCCAAATATAGCACTCTCTTCTGACGGCTCTGGAGCAACAAAAGTGATACACGAAATTCTTAGTCACGCAAAAAGAGATAGCGATTTGATCGAAAAGGCACTGTTAGGCGGATTAAACACAATCGTTAATCCGGATATAAAATTTACCCGAATACTTGTACAGTTAATAGACCACGAATACTGGGAAATCTTTTTTGTAGATGCACATGGAAAACAAATTGCATTGTCAAAAATGGGAAGCGGGGTAAAAACTGTTTTGTTGGTCTTGCTAAATTTAACTGTTCGTCCTATTATTGAGAACAAAGACAAGAGCTCTTATGTATTCGCATTTGAAGAACTTGAAAATAATCTACACCCTGCATTGCAAAGGCGTTTGTATAACTATATTCGCAATTATTCCAAATCTAATTCAGCATATTTTTTTCTGACCACGCATTCAAACGTGGTAATTGATGCATTCGGAATGGACGAAAATGCACAACTAATTCACGTTATCAATGACGGTGACAAATCAACCTCTACAACCATACAGGCTTACCGTGAAACCGAGCATATTCTGAACGATTTGGGAATAAAAGCAAGTGACATTCTTCAAAGCAACGGAGTTATTTGGGTTGAGGGACCGAGCGACAGAAATTACATAAACAAGTGGCTTGAAATTTTAGCACCGGATTTGCAAGAGGGGTTACATTATTCAGTAATGTTTTATGGTGGAAGATTGCTCTCTAACCTGTCATTCGATTTTGATAGGTTCAATAAGGAAGTGATACCGCTCCTCAAAATTAACAGAAATGCCTTTGTCGTGCTTGATAGAGACGGCAGAACTTTGAACACAAAAATAAACGACACAAAGCAAAGAATTACCACAGAAATAGGAGAGAATAACTATTGGATTACAAGAGGAAGAGAAATTGAAAATTATTTATCAGACGAAACTGTTTCAAAATGGTTATCTGAAAAATACGTTTGTAAATCAGAATTTACAAACGATTCAGATTCCAAGTTTGAATACAGTATTGATAAAATCAACCAAAAAGTAAAATACAATTTGAACAAAACCGCTCTATCTTCCGAGATAGCAAAGTACATTGACGTAGCATCTATGGAAACATTAGACTTAAAAAAGAATATCGAAAACTTGATTGTTCAAATAAAAAAATGGAATTGCATTGACTTAAACTAAATTTGTTAAACCCCCAAAAAAAGTGTATCTTTGCAAAAAATAGCAAAAGACCACCTTTAAGTCTTGAGCCTAAAATTTTTTTCGTATGAGAATTCTCGTTGTAGAAGACAGCCGTCGTGTTAGTGATTTTTTAGTCAAAGGGCTTGAAGAAAGCGGTTTTGGCGTGGTGCTGGCGGAAACGGGATTAGAAGCCCAACGATTGATTACGGAAGAAAAATGGGATATAATTTTGTTGGACATCATGCTACCCGATATTGACGGACTTGAACTTTTGCAATACGCCCGATTTAAGAAAAATCATACACCAATCTTGGCACTCAGTGCATTGAACGAAACAGATGATAAAGTAAAAGCCCTCGAATACGGAGCAGATGATTATCTCTCAAAACCGTATCATTTCAAAGAACTCATTGCACGCATTCAAGCATTAACACGACGTGTAAAGCAAAATTACGATGAATCGTCAAATGTTCTGTCGTGTGATAATTTGACGCTTTATGTTGACGAACATCGCGTTGTTAGGGGCGAAAAGGAAATAAAACTGACGCTTCAAGAATTTAAACTGCTGAAATATTTGCTGGAAAATAAAAACAGAATTATGTCGAGAACGCAGATTTTAAACGCTGTTTGGGGCTATAATTACGACACCAACACTAATGTTGTCGATGTTTACATTTCTTATCTTCGAAATAAAATAGACATAACTAATTCGCCAAAATTAATCGAAACCATTAAAGGTATCGGCTACCGCATACGAACATCAAATTAGAATGAATATAAAAATCCAAACTCGACTAACTCTGCTTACTTCGGTTGTTTTCGGGATTGTTTTTGTGATGATATCCATGTTTATTTATGGATCATTCCGCAACAACGCAGAACGAATAATTTACAGAGGACTTGAAAAAATGGCTCTTCTCACGGCATATTTTTACCTTGAGGAAGATGAATTGAGCTACGAGGAGTTTGCTATAGTACGTCGTGATTTCCATGAACTGGTAACTATGAGTTATCAGGTTTACGACACAAATAATATAATTTGGCGTGGTTCGGAAACACCGCAAATCTGTGATTTGATTCTTGAAAAAATTCGTGAAGAAATGTCACTTTCGTTTGAGTTGGACGGTTTTTTTCATCACGGCATTTATTATCACGATAATCAAGGCGATTTTGTTATTATAACGAAAGAAAGCCGGGAGATGCTATCGGCACAACTCAATACCTTGCTTTGGATTTTGATTTTGGCATTTGTTGCCGGAATTTTGGCGATAATTCTTTTGAGTAGGTGGATTGCAAAATTGGCGTATCGTCCGTTTAGAGAAGTTATCAATCAAGTCAAAAATATTTCAACACAAAATCTAAGTGTGCAAATAACTTCGCCTAAAACAGAAGACGAGCTGCAAGCCTTAGTTGATACATTCAACGAATTGTTGTTGAAAATTTCGGAAACAGTAGTTATTCAAAAAAACTTTGTCAAGTATGTTTCGCATGAATTCAAAACGCCGTTAGCCTCTATTTTTGGGAATTTGGAAGTTTTCTTGATTAAAGATCGCAGTCCGGAAGAATACAAAGAATTAGCCGAAAAATTAATACAGGAAGTTCATCAATTGGAAAAAATATTGGATGCTCTGTTGATTATTTCTGATTTGAGAAAAGATATTGCCATTACGACATCAACTCGTTTAGATGAGTTGATTTGGGAAATTGTTGATCAACTGAAAAATTATTATCCAAATTCAAAAATCCTTGTCAATGTTGATATTTCACCGGAGGAAATGCATGCTTTAAGCATTTTCAAAGACAAAACACAGATGATAATGGCATTATTCAACCTGATTGAAAATGCCGTAAAATATTCCGGGGATTATTCTGCCGAAATTGAAATTTTCAAGAAAAAAGATACACTCTGTTTGTCAATTCGCGATAACGGCATCGGCATTCCGACCGACCAAATTCAACATGTGAGCAAACCGTTTTATCGAGCCGATAACACAAGTAAAGTCCAAGGATCAGGTATTGGATTGTCCATCGCTCTTCGTATTTTGGAAAAAAACAATATCCATTATGAAATTTTATCGAAAGAAGGGGAGGGTGTAACCGTTTTGCTAAAATTCAATGTTGATGACTAAAAAAAAAATCGTTGCAACGTTCTTTTTAGCACTTGTTTGCGTGGTTGTACCAAAAGCCCAGCCGAATTTTGGCGTGGAATATATCACAGATTTTCAGACGAATTTCGGACGGAACTACAATTGGTCTAATCTGCTACATCTTTCTCTCGAAATTCCGAGCGAAACTATCAACAAACGCTGGACAAACGGAAGATTTCTAATTCAAAGCAGAACGGCTTATCATCTTTTCGAGCGTGGTGTGATTGATGATTTGATGGGCTACAACAACATTTTGGGCGAAAGAATACCGTTCAGTTTGGCGATGCTTGGCTACCAACAGCAATGGGGGCGCTTTTCGGTGTTCTTTGGGGTTCGGAATATCAATCAGGATTATTTTACAGACCCTTATATGTCGCTGTTTACAAACTCCACGCCGGGCATGTTGCCAACGTTATCGTTTAATTTTCCGCTGGCAGATTATCCGTTTTCGGCAATATGTTTACATGCCGAATTTCAAATAACGGATAATTGGTTGCTCAAAACAAGTTTGTACAACGGCATTGCTCATAATCCTCAAAAAAAACCTCTCCGCTCTTTTAGGCTCAATCCTCGCAACGACGGCATTTTCAGTATTTCCGAAATAGTTTATACGCAAAATAGAATTGGGCAAGGCATATACTCTTTCGGTGTTGCCGCACATAGTTCAAGACGTATGAGACCGTCATTTTTTGCCGAAATAGAGCAATCTATATTCAAAAATGAACAACACGAAATGGGTTTCATTTTGCAAGCCGGATATTCGCACATAGCCACATCATTGGAATTAAACGATGGATTAAATGGCGACTCTAAATGCAAATCCATTCTTGGAATAGGTCTCTATTTCAGAGGTTTATTTGGTAAGGATAGGTGTGCTTTCGGCGTAAATTTTAATACTGCAAATTTTGTCGGAATTAGTGAACGTGCTTTGGAAATCACATGGCGATACCAATGGTTTGAACGCTTGGCGATACAACCTGCCTTTCACGTTGTCCGCACAGGTAGCCAAACAGGAACTGTTGGAATGCTCAGATTTATTTTTACGCTATAAGGTTTTCCACAAAATATTCTCTTGTGCTCGAAGCCACGTCAATTGGCGCTTGGCGTAGCGTCGCGAATGGGTCTTGATATCGGTAATGGCTTGCTCTAAAGAAATTTTTTTATCAAAATATTCGAACAGTTCCTTGTAGCCAACGGTATTCAAGGCATTCAAATGTTTGAATGGATATAATTTTTTGGCTTCATCAAACAATCCGTTTTGCATCATTGCATCTACACGCATATTGATGCGATTATATAATTCGTCTTTATCACGATTTAACGCAATGCGTTCGATGTTGAAATTACGTATTTTCTTTGTATTTGTGCGTAATTCCGAATACGGTTTTCCGGTTTGCAAACATACCTCCAATGCTCGCCGCAAACGCTTGTGATTGGCTAAATCAATTTGATTGTAAAACACCGGATCTAAAATTTTCAATTGAGCACGAAGCGCCTCAATGCCTTGTGTTTTGTAAAGTTCTTCAATATTTTCACGCAACTGCTCGTCAGGATCGGGCAGTTCGTCAATGCCTTGACAAACGGCATTCACATAAAGCCCGGAACCCCCAACCATGACAACAGCCTCATGCGTTTGAAACAAATTCTCCAACAACGCTAAAACTTCAGTCTCAAACTTCGAAACGCTGTAATAATCCTCAATGCCGATATGTGCAATAAAATGATGTTTGACTTCTGCCAGCTCTTCTTCGGAAGGACGGGCGACACCGATGTTCAATTCCTTGTAAAATTGCCGAGAATCCGCCGAAATAATCTCTGTCTTTAGCCTTTTTGCAACATCAATAGCATAAGCCGTTTTTCCCACTCCGGTGGGACCTTCAATGACAATGAGTTTGTTTTTTTTGACCGACATTTCTACAGCGAACTAGGTTGCAAAGATACAAAAAAGTTTTCGTTTTTCATTTTTTTTTTGTATCTTTGCGTTTGGAATAGGATATACGACAATATGGATAATTTGACGGCAGAGCAGAGAAGAAAAAGTATGCAGTCCAACAAAGCTGTGGGAACAAAGGCTGAGATCATATTGTCAAAAACACTTCTTGCGAGAGGACATAAGCATAGAAGAAATGACAAGTCTGTTTATGGAACACCGGATTTAGCGTTTAAAAAAATAAAACTTGCTGTTTTTGTGGATGGAGAATTTTGGCATGGGAAGGATTGGGGAAAACAAAAAAATAACATTAAAAGCAACCAAGCATACTGGATTCCAAAAATAAAACGTAATATTCAAAGAGATTACGAAGTAAATGAAAAATTAACAAAAGAAGGCTGGACGATTTTGCGTTTCTGGAGCAAAGAAGTTGAAAAAGAGGCATTATCCTGTATACTGAAAATCGAAAATGAGATAAATAGCTTAAAAATGAATTTTACCGAAAGGATATCATTAAATACATTTGGGGATAAACAATTTAAAGTTCGATTAGTTGAGCCAGACAATAGTGGAAAAGCGATACTAACACACTATCTGCATAATTCAGAAGATAAGAAGATCTCCAAAATTTACAAGAAAAACGCTATTAAGTATGCTAAAGAATTTTTAGCATACAGTTATCCTCAAGACACAATTACATCAGAAGCTGTAAATGAAGCCTTACAATCTGGTTTATTTAGTAATGAAAGAATCCCTTTCCCACCAAAAAAGAACCCAAAATTTCATTTCATAGATTTATTTGCAGGAGTAGGCGGGTTTCGCTTAGCATTTCAAAATTTAGGCGGTCAATGCGTTTATTCGAGCGAATGGAATAAGGATGCACAAACAACATATTATGCCAATTTTGACGATTTTCCATTTGGAGATATAACAAAGGAGCTTATAAAAAACTACATCCCCCAAAAGTTTGATATACTTTGTGCAGGATTTCCCTGCCAGGCTTTTTCTATTGCCGGATATAGGAAAGGGTTTACAGATACGAGAGGGACGCTGTTTTTCGATATTGAACAAATTGTTGAAAAACATAGACCTAAAGTTGTTTTTTTAGAGAATGTGAAAAATTTGGTATCTCATGATAAAGGACAAACATTTAAAACAATACTCGAAATTTTGGAAGAAAAATTAGGTTATAAAGTTTTTCATAAAGTCTTAAACTCAATGACTCATGCCAATATGCCGCAAAATAGAGAGCGGATTTTTATTGTGGCATTTGATCCTAAGCAAGTGAAGAATTATGATAAATTTAATTTTCCGAAGGAAATCAAACTTACCAAAACAATACATGATATTTTGGATCAGGAGAAGCAAGATGATAAGTATTATTATTCCAAAAATCATCCGTATTTTCCTGAGCTGGATAAAACGATGACCAAAAAAGACACCGTTTATCAATGGCGTAGAATTTATGCTCGTGAAAATAAGAATAATGTTTGCCCTACATTGACGGCGAATATGGGAGCAGGAGGGCATAATGTGCCATTAATTAGAGATGACTTTGGTATTCGAAAGTTGACGCCAAGAGAATGTTTCGCATTCCAAGGCTACCCGGTCGATAAATTTGTTTTACCGCCTATTGTAGATAGTAAGCTTTATATGCAGGCAGGGAACTCTGTTACAACAACATTAGTAGAGAGAATAGGAAAGAAAATAGTGGATTTGTTATGAAAAAACAACGTTTTTTAGTATTGTTGTTCTGTTTGACTGCATTTGTCACAGGCCATTCGCAGTTGGATCGACCTTTGCGGGCAGAAATTCCCGTGTCGGAAGGATTTTTTCCGTTTGCCCTAATCAATCTTGAAGAAAACGGAGTCTTGGTTCATACGGCAACAAGCGATGTTACCAGGCGTTCGCAGGTAGGAAATAATCAAGATTTTTTATTCTACGATGTTTTTCTCAGACAAAGATGGCAGATTCGCACTCAGTTTCCTATCGAATATGCAGTAGTAGGTCATGCATTTAACGAGGGGATTTTACAACTTCTTCTACGAAATCAAGTCTATCGAAACACGCATACGCCGACACTTTTAATGAATGTCGATTTGCAAACAGGAGTACACACTACCGACACATTATTCTCATTGTCAAGAACACCGACTGCCGCCGGATTTGTGCACAATTCGCGCGTCTGGCTAGTGCAGATTGATCGTGGGGATTGCGCTGTAAATATTGCGAGAATAGGAGATACCTTACTTCATCAATATGCTTTTCGGAGATTTTCAAATCAAGAAGTTATCCATGCCGCTTTAGATACAATTTCGGAAAGGCTCTATCTGCTTTATGCAGACAACAATCGTCGAGATGATTTTTTGATGCTTGCCGTTTTTGATACACTCGCTAATTTAGTACACTCGCAGGAAGTTCGATTAGATGGGCAAAGCCGCCCCGTTCAAGCACAATTATTCATAGACACGGCAGGGGTGGTCTTCATTTTCGGAACTTACAACTTGACGTCTGAACGTCAAAGGATGGACATCAACGATCGTCTCACGGCTTCTGCCGGATTTTTCAGTATGAAATTCACCGGGTCAGAAACGCAATTGTTATCCATGCAGAATTTTGCGGATTTTGATTATGTTGATGCACGTGTGAGCATGGAGCAATCTCGAACGCTCCGCCAAAGACGAGAGAGGCGCCAACAGCCTTTTTCGATGGACGTTTTAGTGAATTTTCAACTAAGAAAAATCAACGGCGATTTGGCTTTAATCGGCGAAAGCGTTACGCGGGAATATCGAACGACTACGCGGACATTTCACGACCACTTCGGCCGTGTAGTGCCTTACTCGGTGACAGTTTTCGAAGGTTATAGTTTTAATGACACATTTATTTGGCTTTTGGGACCGGATGGAAAACCTCGGAAAAACTATGTTTCCGACATTTCGATGGCACTCAACAGCAGTCGACTGGTCAACAGAGTTGCTTTTTATCCCGATCCGAGCGAAACAACGATTCTGTTTGCAAATGCCACAAACATTTTTTATAAATCGCTCGATCCTTACGAAGTATCTTACCGAACATTAAGGCTTCAGCAACTTTACAGAAACGACAGAGTTGTAGAAGACCATGATTCGCGGATTATCCATTGGTACGGTTCAAACTTCTTGGTGGTCGGTTATCAAACCATTCAAAACAATACGTTGAGAGGTGCGAATAGGCGAATAGTTTTTTACTTGTCAAAACTGTCGTTGGATTAGCTTCGCTGAGCTCGTACTACGTGCTTCGGTTAACTGCGTTTTTTTCTGTTTTGGACAAACAGCCTGAAGCCTGTGCCGTGGATATTTTGCAATTGAATATTGGGATCTTCTCGTAAAAATTTCCGAAGCTTAGTCATGTAAACATCCATACTACGAATGGTATAGACATTGTTGCTTCCCCAAATTTTTATCAATGCCGAATTTCGAGAAACCACTTCATTTTGATATTGACATAACAATCGAAGTAGGTCGCTTTCTTTCGGCGTTAATCTGATTTGCTGATTGGGCGCTGTGATCAATTGCATCTTGTAGTCGAATACTAATCTACCAATTGGAAACATGAACTGTTCTTGCTGTTTGGTGGTTTCGATGCGACGAATAATGGCTTGAATGCGGCATAGCAATTCTTCCATGCTGAACGGTTTGGTGATGTAGTCGTCGCCACCGGCTTGAAAGCCTTTCAAGCGATCTTCTTCCAAATTTCTTGCTGTAGTGAACAAAATTGGAACGCTTTGACTGCGTTTGCGGATTTGCTTAACCAGTGTGAAGCCGTCTTTTACAGGCATCATCACATCGGTAATACAAAAATTATACTCGCCGGTCATAAAAGCGTTTAGGGCTTCGTCGCCGTCACGAGTCAAAAAACACGGATAGCCCTTGGCATTCAAATAAGTTTGTAGAAATGGGCCGAAATTTGGGTCGTCTTCGGCAAGTAAAATTCTGATGTCGTTTTGTGTTTTCATAATCTGCATTATTTAGGGTTTACACTCTATATAACGCAAAAAAACCGATTTTCGTATATAAATTGTTAATAAATTACGGAATTTGTTGAAAACTTATTGTAAATACAGAACCTTTTTTGGGCTGACTTTCCGCGGAAATTTCGCCTTTGTGCATGGAAATGACTTGTTTGACATAGCTCAATCCCAATCCGAACCCTTTTACGCTGTGAATGTTTCCCGTTGGAACTCGGTACAAGGTTTCAAAGATTTTTTCCAGTTGTTTTTTAGGAATTCCGATACCGTTGTCTTTAACTTGAATTTCGATGCCTTTTTGTGTATTTTCGGTCGAAATTTCAATGATAGGTGCGGTGTTGGTGTATTTATTGGCGTTGTCGATTAGATTGCTAAAAACGTTTGCAATATGTACAAAATCACCGTTAACCAAGTCGTTTTCGGCATGGAATGATGTAATAATTTTGCCGTTTTTATATTTGACCTGATATCCCATATTCTGAATTGCGGTGTTGATGGCTTCGTGAATATGCATGGGAGCCGTATTCATAAGAAGTTGACCGCGTTCTAATTTTGAGATTTCGATGATATGTTCGCTCAATGTTTTTAAGCGCTCGTTTTCTTTTTTGATTAAGTCGGCAAAATGCTTGATATTTTTTTCGTTTTTTTCGACATCCGAATCTTCCAAAGCTTCACAAACTAACGATATTGTTGATATTGGGGTTTTGATTTCATGCGTGATGTTGTTGATGAAATCCGTTTTAATTTCGGATAATTTCCGAATTTGAAACATTTTATACAGCGTATAAATATACACTGAAACGATACTTATAACCAAAATCAGCGAAAGCATCAGTAAGGCAGAAAATTTCGGAAAAAGAGTGCGCTCTTCTTCCGAATAATAGGAAATCATATCGAACGCATTATTTAGTAACACGCCTTGAATAAACAAAAGTGTAATCAGCGAAATCGACATCGCCACTGCAACGGAGTAAAGAATTTGTTTGGGCATGGCTTGTGTACTAGTTCAGTAAATTTCTATTCTCAACGCCCATCAATATTTGCATTTGTTGAATGGCAATTTGGTTAAGTTTGATTAGACGCTCCTTTTGAGATAATCCCTCGTTGATAAAAACTGCGTTCAGATTCTCCATATTTGAGAGACAAATCAACTCGCTGATTGAAGCATAATCACGCATATTTCCTTGTTTGCCGGGGTTTGCATCTCGCCATTGTTTTGCGGTAATTCCAAACAAAGCAACATTTAACACATCAGCTTCAGTAGCATAGATGATTGATGTTTGCTGTGGAGTGAGTTGAGTGGGTATAAGATTTTGTTTGATTGCAGAAGTGTGAATGTGATAATTGATTTTAGCAAGTTCGCGTTTAGCGGACCAACCTAAGGCTTTTTGCTCTTGCTCTTTTAGGCGTTGGAATTCAAGTAATAAATAGAGTTTGAATTCGGAACTAATCCACGATGCAAACTCAAAGGCGATGTCTTGCTGGGCAAATGTCCCGCCATTCATACCTCTTTTTGCAAAGATACCGATAGCACCTGTATTTTCAACCCATTTTTCGGGGCTCATCGTGAAGCTATTGTTACCGGCTTCTTTCATAAAGGGGTCGAAATCGACCCACCTAAAATTAGGGTTGTTAATTTTCTCCCATAATCCTAAAAATTCAAGAGTACTTCGGTTACGCATCCAGTTCTTGACCACATCTTTAGGCTCTTTCGGATTTTTAATTCGAGCGATATCTGTGATACAAAGATAATTTTTTCCTGTTGTGACGGACAAAATTCGGATTTCTGTGCCTTGCACATTGATTGTTTCTTTGTTTTTCATAGCGTTTTGTTTTTGTGGTTAATTATTTTCTAATTCCCTCGAATTCGGGGGAATTTATTTCCTTCACCTTATATAACGCAAAAATACCGATTTTCGTATAAAATTGTTGATAAGTTATGTTTTTTGTTGATAACTTATTTGCGCTACGATTTATTAACATTTTGTTAGTAAAAATAAGAATTTTTTAATGCATTTTTTGATTTTATTTTACAGAAATGCCGTAATTTTGCACTGTGAAATTTTAGTAAAGCAGATAAGTAATAATTATTCACCAAAACACGAAACGTATCATCAAAATTAAATACAAATAATCAAAAAAAATTATGAAAACACACCTCACAAACATGAAAAAAATCTTTACACTCTTTGTGTTGCTCGTTTCGTTTGGAATGATGCAAGCACAAGTAACAACGGCGTCTATGAGCGGACGCGTAACAGACGGACGAGAATCGCTTCCCGGAGTTAACATTAGAGTTACTCACGTACCTACCGGAACTATTTCCGGAACTGCGACCAATGTTGATGGTCGTTTTTTTATTCAAGGTATGAGACCGGGTGGTCCTTACCGTGTAGAAATTACCTTCTTAGGATTTGCCGACTATGTTCGCGAAGACATTTACCTACAATTGGGACAGACATTTGTTCTTGATGCGAATTTGAGAGAAGGCGCTTTGGCTCTCGAAGGAGTAGAGATCGTAGCCGAACGTGGCTCTCGCTTTACAACTGAAAGAACAGGTCCGAGTACAAACGTTACAAGCAGAGAAATTGGTATGTTGCCGGTAATGAACAGAAGTATTCAAGATCTTCTTCGCTTGTCGCCTTATGCTGGTAGTGGTATGAGTATTGGTGGTAGCGACGGACGTAGTACTAACTTCACACTCGACGGAGCAAACATGAACGACAACTTTGGACTTAGCGGAGGAATGTTACCTGGCGGTGGAAACCCTGTTTCTTTAGATGCTATCGAGGAAGTACAAATTACTATTGCCCCTTTCGATGTTCGTCAAACCAACTTTATTGGTGGTGGAGTTAACGCTGTTACGCGTTCCGGAACAAACCAATTTAGGGGTACTGCTTATATTTTCCACCGTAATGAAAATATGCACGGGTCACGTATTGGAGATATCGAATTTCGCAATACAGATGGTTTCGACCCGGGTAGCACAACTATTTACGGAGCCTCTGTTGGTGGAGCAATAATCCCCAACAGATTATTTTTCTTTGGTAACTTTGAATACGAAGATTCACCTGGTAATCTTTTCCCTATACATGGTGCTAGCCGACCTGCTAATTTTATTGGTGAAGGAGGACGAGGAACAGGAATTTCACGTGCATACGTTGGACACCTACAACAAGTTAGTGACCACTTAAGAAGAGAATATGGCTATGAGACAGGCGGATTTATGCCGAGCGACTTCCCGGGAGGACATCAAGCGATGAGAGCTCTTTTCCGCTTGGATTGGAACATTACAGACAGACACCGGTTAACGGCTCGCTACAATTTTTCAAGCAGAGATAGCTGGATTCGTATGAATGACGGTTCTATCTTCGCTCCAAATCAAACAGTAGCAGGAGGTCCCACAGCATACAGAGGGCGTACAAGTGAATACAGTTGGTCATTTGCAAATAGCACATATTCTCAAGCTCCAAGATTCCACACAGGAGCAATTGAATTGAACAGTAGATTTACTGATAGAATGTCGAACCAATTTATTGCAACATTCTCATCTAACAACAACAACCGTGGTTCTCTTTCTGACCCATTCCCAACGATTGAGATTTTAGATGGACATCTACATCCGGGTGGAGTACCTCCATCACCGGCTCAAATGAGATATTATATTGCAGGTGGTTATGAACCATTCTCTTGGCATAATGGTGTTGACCAAAGAACATTCAGCATTATAAACAACTTCACATATGTTACCGGAAGACATAGAATCATGGCTGGTGTCAGCTATGAGCAAACTTTTGCTGACAACTCTTTCTTGCCTCATGGTAGAGGAACATGGCGTTTTGCAAGTATGGAAGACTTCTTTAATCGTGCTGCTCCTGTAGGAATCTCTATTTCTACTCCAACTAACGGTGCTACTCGTCCGAATATCGCTTCAGAAGTAGGACAATTCGGTATCTATGCTCAAACAGAATGGCAAGCAACTAACAACCTACAATTAACATTGGGTATTCGTGCAGACAATGTTCTTCATTTACATGAGGTAATGACCAATCAGGCAATTTACGAAATTGAATTTGGCTATAACGTATCTGGCAATCCGGAATCCGGCGTACGCAGAATAAACACAGGACAATGGCCGGCAAATTCGTGGACAGTTTCGCCACGTGCCGGATTTGTTTGGGATGTAAATAACGATCGTTCGCTGATCGTTCGTGGAGGTACAGGATTATTCATGGGACGTATGCCGATGTTATTCCTTGCAAATATGGCAGGAGGTTCAGGTTTGACCAGAATCGATCGCGGTTTTGCTAGAACAGGTTTCACAACTAATGCAGCACAAGGCGTGATAGGAGATTCAGTATTAGGTCAACTTGCAGGAGTCCGCTTAGACACTCCTTTCGAAGAAATACTTGCTCTTTTAGGTATTAACCCTAATGTAACCCCTGAGACAGGTAGCGTTGGACCAACTGTTGGTATCGATCCTAACTTCAAAATGCCACAAGTTTGGAAAACATCTTTAGGTTTCGATTATGAAATTCCTACAAGATTCCCATTTAGTGCAACTGTTGAAGGTACATTTACTCGCCTTATCAATGACATTATGATGGAAGACTGGGGTATGAGAACAAGAGAAAGTGATACTTGGGCTCGTTTCGAGGGTCCGGATGATAGAATTATCTATCCGGCTGACCGTCGCTATCCTGGTGCTCCAACGTCTGCTGTTGTGTTGGTTAATACAAACCAAGGTTACGGTTTTACATTTAACGTTACATTGAGAGCAGAGCCGATTCGCAACTTCAACTTGATGTTGGCTTATACGCGTACAGAAATGAGAGAAATATCAGATATGCCTGGTAACCAAGCACTACAAACATGGCAAAATATAACTTCAGTCAACGGACCAAACTTAGCTGAAGCTTCACGTTCAGCATTTGTAATTCCAAGCCAACTTGTTGGTTTTGCTTCTTGGACAACTCCTACGTATTTGAACCGTGGTTTCTTTAATACAAGCACTACATTTGGTTTGTTCTATAGAGGAAGATCGCTTACAAACGCATCATTTGTTTTCACTAACGACTTCACTGGTGTTGGTCTGAATAGAGATTTGATTTGGATTCCGGAAACAAGAGATTGTTTGAGATTTGTTAGTGATGCTGATAGAGATGCTTTCTGGAACTTTGTTAACAGAGACCCTTATTTGAGAAGAAACAAAGGTAGCTATGCAGAGCCTTTTGCAGCACGTGCTCCTTGGACACACATATTTGACTTCAGAATCACACAAGATTTGAATTTCAGAGCAGGCAACCGTACGCACAGACTTCAATTATACTTTGATATCTTCAACGTAGGTAACTTGTTGAATTCTGAGTGGGGACTTACTTATAGAACAACTCCAGCTGGTGCAGGTATCTTGACCTTTGAAGGTATGTACACTCAAGAAGATGGAACTGTAACAAGAAGACCTGTATTCTCTATGAGAAGAGACGGAAATGGCAACTTTGTAAGGGAAACATTTGAACGCAACATAGATTGGTCACAATTGTGGAGAATGCAAATTGGTTTGAGATATAGGTTCTAAACTAACCTCGCTTGTTTATACAAAAAAGCCACTCTGAAAAAAAGGGTGGCTTTTTTGTTACCCCAAAAACATGGCTGTATGGATAGCGACTATTTTTTCGTCAAAAAATTTTGTTTCCTCATCATTCGAGAGCAAAAACGCTTTTTTTACAGGTTTGTCCAATATCTCTTCGAGTCCAAAAAGATGTTTGGCATCAACCTTACTCACTTTATTCGCCATTTTTATTTCAAAAGCATAATAACCGTCCGGGAATTCCAATAATAAATCAACTTCTTTTCCATCGTGAGTTCGCAAAAATGAGAACTGTGCAGGCGATTGTTTATTTTTGGTTTGTTTGTACAGTTCTGCAATAATTGCACTTTCATATTCGTTTCCTGTCATTCCGCCTCGCTTATGCAAAACAGCTTGTACAATGCCTTGATCGGCATAGTGTACTTTCGACGATTTGATCAAACGTTTGTTTGGATTTTTCGACCAAGAAGGGAGTACAATCGCTTGATAACTTATTTCAAAATATTTGATATAGCGTTGAACTGTTTTCACATTTATACCAAGTTGTTTAGCAATAGAAGATGCATTAATCAAATTTCCGGTATTTAACGCTAAATATTGTTGTAACTTGATGAATGGATCCAAGTCGCGGAAAGAAGCTAAATCGCGAATATCTCTTTCCAAGTAGGTGCGTACATAATTGTGCAACCAATCAAATTTTTCATCTTCGCCGGAATTATTTTGGCATATCGCTGGAAAGCCCCCATATTTCAGATAATGTGAGTAAGCTTCCAGCTTCTCACCCCTGTCTTTATCCAATAAAAACGAAGGAATGTAGGCATCTTCTATGCCATCAAGTAATTTTTGAAATAAAGAATCTTGCACATCGTCACTCCAGCTTTTTGTTCGAAGTTCGGGTAATGTGAGCGGATACATCTCAACTATCGAACATCTTCCTGCTAAACTTTCTCGTACTTTCTCCATCAATAACAATTGACTTGAACCTAAAAGTATGTAGTGAGGCTCTTCAAATTGATCATAGGTTGCTTTAATACTTTCGATAAGTATGGGCTCTTTTTGAACTTCATCCAATAAAGCATGAGGGTACAATTTTGCCCATTGTTGTGCGGTAAGTGCAAGATATGTCTCACGCAAAACAGGGTCTTCAATGGATATGTATGCGTAGTCTGGAAAGGTTTTTTTGACCAACGTAGTTTTTCCTGTTTGCCGTGCACCTGTTAATACAACTATTCTGCCAAATTTAGATTGATTTTTTTGCTGTACGTATGGTGCGATTTTTCTACTCTTCATTAGTGGCAAATTTTAAAGTTTTACGGTACAAAGTTAGCGTTTTTTTTTGTAAATTCCAAATATTACGCCCAAAAATGGAATTGAATTCCAAATATTACGCCCAAAAATGGAATTGAATTCCAAATATTACGTGTTTTTTACGATTATTGCGATTTTTTTCGTACCTTTGCATAATGAAATCTTCCGAAAAACTCGATATACTTGGTGCGAAAGCCCACAACTTGCAAAATATAGACGTTTCCATTCCTCGCGATAAACTCGTTGTGATCACGGGTTTGAGTGGAAGTGGGAAATCCTCGTTGGCATTTGACACGATTTATGCCGAAGGACAACGACGTTATATGGAAACATTTTCAGCGTACGCACGACAGTTTATCGGCAATCTCGAACGTCCGGAAGTGGATAAAATCAACGGACTTAGCCCGGTTATTTCGATTGAGCAGAAAACTGTCGGACGAAATCCACGTTCAACTGTTGGAACGATTACGGAAGTCTACGATTTTTTGCGATTGCTTTACGCTCGTGTTGCAGATGCATATTCGTACAATACGGGCGAAAAAATGGTGAAATATACCGAAACGCAAATCGTAGATTTATTGCTCGAAACGTATAAAAATAAGGATATCATCATTCTTTCGCCCGTTGTAAAAGGCCGAAAAGGGCATTATCGTGAAAATTTTGAACAAATGCGACGTCTGGGATTTTTGAAAGCACGCGTGGACGGAAAAATCGTGAATATCGAACCCGGAATGATGCTTGATCGGTACAAAACGCACGATATTGAAATGGTGATTGATAAAATCGTGGTAAACAATACGAGCAAAACCCGCGTTATGCAATCTGTGCAAACTGCGATGAAACAAGGCAAAGGCGTGATTGGAGTTTTAGACACGAGCGATGATTCTTACAAGCATTTCAGCAAACATTTGATGTGTCCGACCACCGGAATTTCTTACGATGAGCCGGAGCCAAACACGTTTTCATTTAATTCACCTTATGGTGCTTGCCCACGTTGCAATGGACTCGGCGAAATCACGGAAATCGCTATGAACAAAGTGATTCCAAACGACAAACTCAGCATTCGGAAAGGCGGAATTACCCCCATCGGCGAATACAAAGACAACTGGATTTTCAATAAAGTTGAAACAATCGGGAAACGCTACAAATTCAATTTGGATACACCGATAAAAAACATCTCGAAAGAGGCGATGGACGCCATACTTTACGGCTCGAGCGAAGTGGTTTATCAAAAAAACGACTACTTGGGCGTAACCACAAAATTGGATTTGGAATTTGAAGGCATCGTCAACTTTATCAAATCGCATCAAGGCGAAGATAATAATGTCATTCAAAAATGGATCGGTCAGTTTACCAATCAAGTTGAATGTCCGGAATGTTACGGCGCACGCTTGAAACGAGAGAGTTTGCAATTTAAAATTCGAGAGAAAAATATCGCCGAGTTAGCGAATATGGATTTGGTTCAACTGCACGATTGGATTGCAGAAACCGACCAAAAAATCGAGTCAAGAAAACAAAAAATTGCATATGAAATCATTCGTGAAATACGCACTCGAATTGGTTTTCTGTTGGATGTCGGCATTGAATATCTGACGTTGAATCGTTCTGCCGGAAGCCTTTCCGGTGGCGAGTCTCAGCGTATTCGTTTAGCGACACAAATTGGTTCAAAATTAGTCGGTGTGTTGTATATTTTGGACGAGCCGAGTATTGGTTTGCATCAACGCGATAATCTGCGATTGATCAAAGCACTGAAAGAATTGCGAGATGTTGGAAATTCTGTCATCGTCGTAGAACACGACAAAGACATGATTTTGGCTGCCGATCATGTCATTGATATGGGGCCCGGAGCCGGCATCAACGGTGGAAAAATTGTAGCACAAGGCACACCTAAAGAAATTTTGAAATCCAAAACGCTCACGTGTGACTATCTCAGTGATCGAAAAACGATTGAAGTTCCCAAAAAACGCCGAGAAGGCAACGGGAAAAAAATTATTTTGAAAGGCGCAACGGGGCATAATCTGAAAAATGTAACTCTCCAACTGCCTTTAGGTATGATGGTTTGCGTCACGGGAGTTTCCGGAAGCGGGAAATCATCGCTTATCAACGAAACGCTGCATCCGATTTTGAGCAAACATTTTTATCGCTCTGAAAAAAAAGCGCTGCCTTACAAAAGTATAGAGGGCTTAGAAAATATCGACAAAGTTATTGAAATTGACCAGTCGCCGATTGGTCGCACGCCTCGCTCAAATCCTGCGACTTACATTGGCGTTTTCGATGATATTCGGAAACTTTACGCTTCGCTGCCTGACGCAAAAATTCGTGGCTACTTGCCCGGACGGTTTTCGTTTAATGTGAAAGGCGGACGCTGTGAAGAGTGCGGTGGCGCAGGTGTGAAAGTGATTGAAATGAATTTTTTGCCTGCCGTTCACGTGCATTGCGAAGCCTGCAACGGAAAACGCTACAATCGTGAAACTCTTGAGGTACGCTACAAAGGGCGTTCGATCAACGATGTACTCAACATGAATATTGATCAAGCCGTTGATTTTTTTGAAAATATTCCGCATATTTTGCGTAGAATAAAAACCTTGCAGGACGTGGGTTTGGGCTATATTACGCTTGGCCAGCAATCAACCACACTTTCCGGCGGAGAGGCTCAGCGTGTGAAATTGGCTTCGGAGCTATCTAAAAAAGACACCGGACAAACACTTTATATTCTTGACGAACCCACGACAGGCTTGCACTTCGAAGATGTTCGCGTACTCATGAATGTGTTGAACAGACTAGTCAATAGAGGCAACACGGTTTTGATTATCGAGCACAATATGGACGTGATAAAACTTGCAGATCATATCATTGATATTGGGCCCGAGGGCGGTGCGGAAGGCGGAAAAATCATTGCTGCAGGGACACCGGAAGAGATTGTAAAAACTAAAGGGAGTTATACCGGTTTTTATTTGAAGAATAGTTTGTAGAATCAACTTTTCTTTGCAGCTTTCAACGTATTGTTCAGCAAAGAAACAATCGTCATCGGACCAACACCACCCGGAACCGGCGTGATAAACGAGCTTTTTGGGGCTACTTCGTCAAACTTCACATCGCCGACAATTTTGTAGCCCTTTTCGCTGTTGTCGTTTACACGATGGATACCAACATCAATCACAACGGCGCCGTCTTTGACCATATCTGCCGTAATAAATTCGGCTTTACCAATGGCAGCAATCAAAATATCTGCGGAAGCGCAAATTTCTTTCAGATTTTTTGTACGGCTATGGCATAATGTTACGGTGCAATTCGCTTTTTTCGAATTTCTTGAAAGTAGAATAGAAACAGGCGTTCCAACGATATTGCTTCGTCCGACAACCACACAGTTTTTGCCTTCAGTTTCGATATTCGAACGTTCCAAAAGTGTTATAATTCCTGCCGGTGTTGCGGGCAAAAAACATGGCATATCCATCACCATACGTCCTACGTTTTGCGGATGAAAACCATCTACATCTTTTTTCGGATCAATGGCAGAAATGATTGCGTTTGTGTCGATGTGTTTGGGCAAGGGAAGCTGCACGATGTAGCCATCCACACCCTCGTCGTTGTTCAGAAGCTCAATGGTTTTCAGAAGTTCTTTTTCAGTAATATTTTCGGATAATTTGTACACTGAAGATGTAAATCCGACTTCTTTACAAGCACGTTCTTTTGCCGCAACGTAAGTTTCGCTGGCGGAGTCTGTTCCAACCAAAACAGCGACAAGATGCGGTGTTTTCCGACCGGCATCAATCATGGTCTTTACTTCGTTTGCGATTTCGCTTTTTACTGTTGCAGCAATGGTTTTTCCGTTGATTAGTTTCATATTCTTGGTTTTTTGATTTTGCCTAACCTAACATGCTTTAACGCCAATATCCGTGCGATAAAATAGATTTTTACATTCAATTTTTTTGACGGCTTTCAACGCATTTGTTCGGGCTTCGTTCAAATTTTTGCCTTTACCTACAACCATAAGAACCCGTCCGCCGGAAGTCAATAGTTTTCCGTCTTTTTCAGTTGTTCCCATGTGATAAATGGTTGTTTCGGAATTGTCAAGGCCATTGATTTCATAGCCCGTTTCGTAATCTCCGGGATAACCTTTGGAAGCCATAACAATGCCTAAAATCGGAAAATTGTCCCATTCGATTTCGATAGTTTTTCCATCGGCAATTCCGCAAAAAATATCGAAAATATCGCTTTTTAATCTTGGTAGCACAATTTCCGTTTCCGGATCTCCAAAACGTGCATTGAATTCGATCACTTTAATGCCGTTTTTAGTTTTCATCAGTCCGCCGTACAACACACCCGAAAACGGACAGCCTTCTTCAAGCATTGCAAGTGCTGTGGGTTTCATGATGTTCTCCAAAGCAAATTTTTCATCATCCTTTGTGATAAAAGGAAGTGGCCCGTAAGCACCCATTCCGCCTGTGTTCGGGCCTTTATCGCCGTCGAATGCACGCTTGTGATCTTGTGCCAAAACCATCGGATAAACATCTGCCCCACTAACAAAACACATGAACGAGAATTCCGGACCTTCCAAAAAATCCTCAATAACAACTTTTCCCTCGCCGAATTTATCATTAACTAACATATCTTTCAAAGCATGTTCTGCGTCCTCAATAGTTTCAGCGATAACAACACCTTTTCCGGCAGCCAGCCCGTCATATTTTAAGACAGCAGGAAGTGGTTTTTCCTTAACATGATTCAACGCCTCGTTGAAATCTGTGAATACTTCGTAGGCAGCCGTCGGGATATCGTATTTTATCATCAAATCTTTCGCAAATTTCTTGCTCGATTCGATTTGTGTCGCCTTTTGAGTTGGACCGAAAATTCGCAAACCGTTTTCTTTGAAAACATCAACAATTCCAAGGGCAAGCGAAGTTTCACCTCCAACGACAGTAAGGTCAATTTGTTTTTCGATTGCAAACGAAAGAAGTCCGTTCATATCGGTATCTTTCAGTGCGACAAGTTCTGCATATTCTGCTATTCCTGCATTTCCGGGTGCACAATAAATTTTGGAAATTTTTGACGACTTCGACAATGCATCTGCGATGGCGTGTTCTCTTCCGCCTCCTCCGATGATTAGTACGTTCATTTTTTCTACGTTTTCCATATGAATTACTTCGTTCCAGTGAATACTGTCTTGCTTTTTTCCTCCAAGAATTGTGGTTATTATGCCCATTGTTGTGATTTTTTAATGTTTGAAATGCCGCATTCCTGTGAGTGCCATTGTAATGTTAAGTTCGTTGGCTTTGGTAATAGATGCTTCGTCTTGCACGCTTCCGCCGGGTTGAACAATGGCATCAACGCCGTACTGATTGGCGAGTGTAACAGTATCATCAAATGGAAAAAATCCATCTGATGCCAAAACTAAACCACTTGTGATACCTTTTTCTTTGGCTTGTTTGAGTGCAATTTCCGCAGAGCCGATGCGGTTCATTTGTCCTGCACCAACACCGATTGTGCAGCCATCTTTTACTACAACAATGGCATTCGATTTAACGTGTTTCACAATTCGCCAACCGAAATTTAGGTCGCTTAATTGTGAAGCGGTTGGTTTTTTCGTGGTAGCCGTCATTTCTGCTGTAACTTCAACTATATTGGTGTCTAAATCTTGTACTAAAATTCCACCGTTTACGCTGACAATTTGTTGTGGTTTTGCGATTTTTTTCGACATATCAACAACCAAAAGTCGGAGGTTTTTCTTTGCCGTCAAAACACTCAACGCCTCGTCTGTAAATTCGGGAGCAATCACGATTTCCAAAAAGACAGGTTTTAACGCGAGTGCGGTTTTTTCGTCAACAGTTCGGTTGAATGCCACGATACCACCGAAAATACTGACTTTGTCGGCCTCGTAAGTTTTTTGCCATGCATCAAACGCATTTTCTCCAATCGCAGCACCGCAAGGATTTGCGTGTTTCAAACCCACACAAAAAGGCTCATCAAATTCCATGGCGATGTTGAGTGCGGCGTTCGCATCTTGAATGTTGTTGTATGATAATTCTTTTCCGTGAAGTTGTTTGGCGAATGCGAGCGAGTACGGAACAGCGGTGTCTTGTTTGTAGAATTTGGCGGATTGGTGGGGGTTTTCGCCGTAGCGGAGGCATTGTGCCAATTCAAAATTTAGGAATATCTTTTTAGCGTCATTGCGAACGGAGTGAAGTAATCCAGACATAGATTGCTTCGAGCATTCGCTCTCGCAATGACGAATTGATTCATCTACATTGTCTTGCAAATACATCGCGATGCATGAATCATAAACTGCCGTGTGACTAAACGCTTTCGCCGATAATTGCAAACGTGTTTCGGATGTTGTATTTCCGTTTTTTTGGATTTCCTCGATGATGCGATCGTAATCTTGCGGATCACAAACAGCGGTTACATCGTTGTAATTTTTTGCAGCACTTCTCAGCATTGACGGACCACCGATGTCTATATTTTCAATAGCTTCTTCCATTGTAACGTCAAATTTTGCAATGGTTTCACCAAACGGATACAAATTCACGCAAACCATGTCTATAAATTCAATGTTATTTTCTTTCAACGCTTGCAAGTGGCTGTTATCATCTCTGCGAGCGAGAAGTCCGCCGTGAACATTGGGGTGAAGTGTTTTCACTCTGCCATCGCAAATCTCCGGAAACCCTGTGATGTCGCTGATGTTAATCACATTTACGCCTTCGTCTTGAAGTAGTTTCATCGTTCCGCCGGTTGCGATAATTTCCCAACCTGATTTTTGTAGGTTTTTTGCAAATTCTACTATGCCTGTTTTGTTGCTGACGCTAATTAGTGCTCTCATGTTAGTTTGTAAAGTTTATAAAGTTATAAAGTTTGTAAAGTTGTCATGTCAAAAGTTTCGCGAGTGTTTTGATGTATAGTTTGTGTTCTGCGGTGTGAATGCGGGTTTCCAATTCTTCGAGGGTGCAATTTTCGATTGGAACTTCGACTTGGTCGATAATTTTTCCGCCATCCAAAGTTTTATCAACAAAGTGTGTGGTTACACCGGTTATTTTCGCACCGGATTCAAAGGCTTGTTGAATGGCGTGAAGCCCTTTGAATTCAGGCAAAAGCGAAGGATGAATGTTGATAATTTTGCCCTCATATTCGTCAAGCAAAACATCAGAAACCAAACGCAGATAACCGGCTAAGCAAATCAAATCGACATTGTGTTTTTTCAACAGTTGTACGATTTCTGTTTCATAATCGGCTTTGTGAGCGTAGTCTTTTGGTTGAAATGCAAAAACGGGAATGTTAAATTTTTCTGCTCTTTGAATGACGAACGCCTTTGGATTATCGCACACCAACAGCACAACCTCTGCATTTAAGCGGTTTTCAGCACAAGCACAAGCGATGGCTTCGAAATTGCTTCCGTTTCCGCTGGCAAAAACTGCTATGTGTTTTTTAGTATTCATAAATCCTACACCTCGAAAGACGGGCGTATGCAATACGCCCCTACAATTCGTAATTCACACCTTCTCCTTCAATAATTCTACCGACAATCGTTGCCGTTTCCCCCTGCGATTTCAAAATCCCAATCGCTTTCTCCGCCTCTTTTTCGCTTAACGCGATGACCATTCCAATACCCATATTGAAAATGTTAAACATCTCACGATGATTGATGTTTCCGTGTTTTTCAAGGAATGAAAAAATGGGTAAAACTTCCCAAGAATTGACTTTGATTTCTACGCCTTGTCCGTCTTTTAGAATGCGAGGAATATTTTCATCAAATCCTCCGCCTGTGATGTGACTGATGCCGTGAACATCGCAATTGGCAACGACTTCAAGAACAGATTTCACATATATTTTCGTTGGCGTTAATAAAATTTCGCCGAGAGTTTTCCCGTCAAATTCGGGATATTTTTCATCCAAATTCAGGTTGGCATCTTTCACAATTTTTCGCACAAGACTGAATCCGTTGGAATGCACACCACTCGACGCAATTCCCACCAACACATCGCCAACAGCGACTTTCGTTCCATCAATCAATTTCGATTTTTCAACAACTCCGCACGTGAATCCGGCAATATCATACTCACCATCGGCGTACATACCGGGCATTTCGGCAGTTTCACCACCGATAAGTGCACATCCCGCTTGACGGCAACCTTCGGCAACACCACTCACGATAGCCTCTATTTTTTCAGGCTCATTACTTCCAACGGCAATATAATCAAGGAAAAACAACGGCTCTGCACCTTGTGCCAAAACGTCGTTTACACACATTGCAACGGCATCAATGCCAATCGTGTCGTGCTTATCCAATTCAAATGCGAGTTTGAGTTTTGTGCCAACGCCGTCCGTTCCACTCACGAGAATTGGCTCTTTGACATTGAGTGCAGAAAGGTCAAACATACCCCCAAAAGCCCCGATATTTCCCATAACACCGAGCCTTTGCGTAGATGCAACGTGTTTTTTTATTCGACGAACAACTTCATAACCTGCTTCGAGATTTACGCCTGCTTTTTCGTAGGTTTTTGCCATAATTTTGTTGTTTATTGTTGGTTTTTATATAACGGCGTAGGATATTTCCCCGTAAAACACGCAACACAAAGTTCGCTACGATTGCCGGCTTTGTAGAGTGATTCTACCGATAAAAATGCTAACGAATCTGCACCGATATTTTCTTTGATTTTCTCAATATCTTTCAATCGTGCACTGATTAATTCGTCGCCATTGGTTGTTTCTACACCGTAAAAACACGGGTGTGTCATTTCAGGACTTGCTATTCGCAAGTGCACTTCTTTTGCTCCAAATTGTTTGAGCATTCCAACAATTCTTTGAACGGTCGTTCCTCGAACAATCGAATCATCAATAAGTGCAACACGTTTGCCGTTGACAATACTTCTCACTGCCGACAATTTCATTTTAACACCTTTCTCACGCAACGCTTGGGAAGGCTGGATAAATGTTCTGCCAACATATTTATTTTTGATGAGCCCCTTTTCGTAGGGAATACCGCTTGCCTCGCTGTATCCAACGGCAGCACTAAGGCTTGAATCGGGAACGCCAATCACAATGTCTGCATCAACGGGGGCTTCTTGTGCCAATAGTTTTCCGGTTTCTTTACGAAAAGAATGTACGTTTGTGCCCTCGATATCGCTGTCGGGACGGGCAAAGTAGATGTATTCCATCGCACACATATTGTAGCGTTTGAACTTGGAATAATCCACACTTGTCAAACCATCTTTATCAATAACAACTATTTCGCCGGGCTCTACATCTCTGATAAATTCCACGCCGGTTGCATCGAATGCACAGGTCTCGCTACTCACAACATAACCGCCGTTGAGTTTGCCCAAAGAAAGCGGTCGCAAGCCGTGTTTGTCGCGAATGGCGTAGATTTTGCTTGCCGTCATAACGACAAAAGCGAATGCACCTTCCATCATATTCAGTGCATCGATAATGTGAAAAAGTCTGTCGCGACTATCGTTGTCTTTTTTGATGAGGTGTGCCAGAATTTCGCTGTCGGATGTGGAATGAAAAAGACTGCCCTTATCTTCCAGATATTTTTTCAGTTGCGTTGAATTGACAAGACTTCCGTTGTGTGCCAATGTAAAATCACCCGTGCTGTGTGTGAAAATAAACGGTTGAACATTGTCAAGTTTTCTGTTGCAGTCGGCGGAATAAAGCACGTGACCGATTGCCATGTCGCCGTGGAGTGTTGCAAGATTTTTTTCGTTAAAAACTTCGGTAACTAAACCTTCGCCTTTTATTCGATTAAGTTCACGGTTGTCGAAACACGTAATTCCGCAACCTTCTTGCCCTCTGTGTTGCAGAGCGTGCAAGCCGTAATACGTGAGCGAAGACGCATCGTGTACGCCGAACACACCGAAAATTCCGCATTCCTCGTTTAGTTTTCTGTCGTTGATCAATGTCATTTTGTTAATCGTTTCAGGATTTCTTCGTACGCCTCTTTCACTTTGCCAAGATCACGACGAAAGCGGTCTTTATCTAATTTCTCGTTAGTTTCAATGTCCCAAAGACGGCAAGTATCCGGGCTGATTTCGTCGGCAAGAACTATTTCGCCGTCAAGCGTTTTACCGAATTCTATTTTGAAATCGACAAGCGTAATGCCTAATTCTTTGAAAAGTTCGATCAATACTTCATTGATTTTGCGAGTTATGTTATACATAATTTCCAACTCCTCGTAGGTTGCAGCACCAAGTGCAACAGCGTGATCGTTGTTGATTAGCGGATCGCCCAACTCGTCTTTTTTGTAACAAATATCAATAATCAAGTTGTTCGGTTTAGTGCCTTCCGGAATGTTCAAACGCTTTGCCATTGAGCCTGCTATGATATTTCTCACGATAAATTCCAACGGGAAAATTTTCACAATACGACAAAGTTGATCGCGTTCGTTTAATCTTTCAATGAAGTGAGTTTTGATACCAACTTCGTGCAATTTACTAAAAATGATGGCTGAAATTTCGTTGTTGAGAAGTCCCTTGTTGTCGATCGATGCTTTTTTCACGTTGTTGTACGCCGTGGCATCGTCTTTGTAGCGAATGACGATCAGGTCAGGATTTTCGGTTTTGTAGACTTGTTTGGCTTTGCCTTCGTAGAGCATTTGTTGCTTTTCCATTGATATTTAGTTTGTAAAGTTTATAAAGTTCGTAAAGTTTGTAAAGTTATTTTTTCTGAAAATACCTCACTGCATTTTTGAAAATATCTTGAGTTTTGTTGCCATCGATATTTTTGAAAAGGTTGTTTTCGTAGCGTTCGGAATGTCCCATTTTGCCGAGGATTTGACCGTTTTTGCTGATGATGCCTTCTATCGCATACATCGAGCCGTTGGGGTTGTGAGGCGATTCGGTTGTGATGTTTTCGTCAAGGTCAACATATTGAAAAGCGACTTGTCCGTTGGCAAAAAGCTCGTTTGCCATTTCCTCGCTAACCACGAATTTTCCTTCGCCGTGACTTACCGCTACGGCGTGTTCCTCGCCCAAAGTGAAACCCGCCAACCACGGCGAATTTACTGATGATACACGGGTTTTCGCAATTTGTGAAATATGACGATTGATGTCGTTTTTGAATAATGTTGGCGAATCTTTTGTGACCATTCCCAATTTACCGTAAGGCAAAAGTCCTGATTTTACAAGGGCTTGAAAGCCGTTACAAATTCCGAGAATCAAACCGCCACGCTCAATCAATTTGTGAATTTCTTCTGCAATGATTTTATTGTTCAATACATTTGCAATGAATTTCCCACTACCATCGGGCTCGTCGCCATTGGAAAAACCTCCACTGATTGCAAAAATATGACACTTGCTGATCTGTTCTTTCATTTGTTCGATGGAACGGGAAATGTCCTCACTTTTGAGATTGCAAAACACTGTGCTGACAACCTCTGCACCGGCTCTTTCAAACGCTTTTGTCACATCGTAGTCGCTGTTCATTCCGGGGAAAACCGGGAGGTAAGCAATGGGGTTTTCTGTCGTCATTGCGGGATTGTTTGTCGTCATTGCGAGCGTAGCGAAGCAATCCAGCGGTGGCTGAGCCTGTCGAAGCCTGGATTGCTTCGGGCTTTCGCCCTCGCAATGACGTTGTTGGCAATCCGTTTTATCAGGATAAACCGTAGCAAATTTTTCCGTGTTGGCTTTATACAATCGCTCTAAGGTTCCCTGTTTGTCATCATATTCACTATCTACCATACTCAAAAAATCCTGTTTTTTGGTAAATCCCATAATAATTGCATCTTCCAACTCCAATTCAAGTTCTTTCCTTCCGTTGGTTTCCACCAATATGGAACCATACGAATAGTCGAAAAGTTTTTCCTCCACATCTGCAAACCACATCGTCACATCATTTCCAAACGACATTTTTACAATTGCCTCCGCAATACCGCCAAACCCAATAGCATACGCCGACAAAATTCGTCCCTTGTGAATTTGTTCCGTTACAAATTTCCAGTTTTTTTCCAACTGCTCAGTATTCGGCATATAATTTTCGAGAGGCGTATGTTTGATAAGCCAAACGTCATTTTCTGCTTCCTTAAACTCCGGACTTATCACTTTTTCTGCATCAACCGTAGTAATCCCAAATGCCACAAGCGTAGGAGGAACGTTGATATGTTTAAACGTTCCGCTCATCGAATCTTTTCCGCCGATTGCAGGCAAACCAAGTTCGTGTTGCATTTTCAACGCTCCGAGCAATGCACTCAAAGGCTTGCCCCACGTACGAGGATCATCGGTCATTCGCTCAAAATATTCTTGATAGGAGAATCGCATTTTTTCGTAAGAACCACCCGCAGCGACCACTTTCGCACAAGCCTCAACTACCGCATAAGCCGCACCGTGGTAAGGACTCCATTCCGAAATAAACGGATTGTAACCAAACGCCATCATACTCGCCGTATCGGTATAACCTTTTTGAACAGGAATTTTTTGCACCGAAACTTGCGATTCCGTGCGTTGCGTTTCTCCGCCAAGGGCATCAATACAGTGGAACGACCTACTGTCGAATCAAACATTTCAATCATTCCTTTTTGCGAAAGCACGTTGTCATCGCGGAGATTATTCAACATTTTTTCTGTTAAATCTTTCCCTTTGATAGTTCTTTTAAACGGATTTTTTTTCGCAACTTCTCCGATGGTCGCTTTCGCGAAATGCTTTGCACCGGCACTATCAATAAACCAACGTGCCAAATCAACAACTAACTCGCCATTGTTGTACATTCGCATTCTTTCCGTATCGGTAACATCGGCAACGTGCGTTACCTCGACATTTTCCTCTGCACAATATTGTTCAAATTTGGCTTTGTCAGTGGGCTCAATCACTACTGCCATACGTTCTTGCGATTCGCTAATGGCAATCTCCGTAGCGTTCAATCCTTTGTATTTTACCGGAACTCGATCGAGATAAATGTCTAATCCGTTGGTCAATTCCCCTATCGCCACACTCACTCCGCCTGCACCGAAATCGTTGGACTTTTTAATCAATTTAGATACTTCCGGACGGCGGAAAAGTCGTTGTAGTTTACGCTCTTCGGGTGCATTGCCTTTTTGCACTTCGCTACTACATTCTTCGATAGATTGAGCGTTTTGTTCTTTCGACGAGCCCGTTGCTCCGCCAACGCCGTCCCTTCCTGTTCTACCGCCTAAAAGCAAAATAATATCGCCTTTTACAGGAGATTCCCGCCGCACATTTTCCGCTTTCACTGCTCCAACAACAGCACCTAATTCCATTCTTTTGGCAACAAAACCCGGGTGATATACTTCACGAACGTGCGTAGCCGGAATTCCAATCTGATTGCCGTAACTCGAATATCCTGCCGCAGCCTTTGTGCTGATAACCCGTTGTGGAAGTTTTCCTTCCATCGTCTCGCTGATGGGCTTGTAAATATCACTCGCACCGCTTACTCTCATCGCTTGATAGACATAACTTCGTCCGGAAAGTGGGTCGCGAATTGCACCGCCCAAACACGTAGAGGCCCCACCAAATGGCTCTATTTCCGTAGGGTGATTGTGCGTTTCGTTTTTAAACATCAACAACCATTTTTCGGGTTTACCATCAACATCTACATTGATGTAAATACTGCAAGCATTGTTTTCTTCGCTCACTTCCAAATCGTCGAGCAAACCCTTTTTTCGGAGGTAGCGTGCACCGATGGTTGCGATGTCCATAAGGCAAACGCTTTTGTCCTCACGACCTAATTCTTTTCGCATCTTGTGATAAAGATCCAGCGAATTTTGTAAGTCTTCTTTTATGAAAGAATCGTCAATCGTGATCTCTTCAAGTTCGGTCAGAAATGTGGTGTGGCGACAATGATCGCTCCAATAAGTGTCGAGAATTTTTAATTCCGTTTCGTTGGGGTCGCGATTTTCGGATTTGAAATATTTTACGACTTCGTGCAAATCTTTTGGACTCATCGCAAGACCGTGATCTTTGCAAAAGGTTTCCAGTAAGGGCGAATAATTATTCGCCCCTACGGGCATTTCTGTAAATCCCGTCAGCATCGGCACAGGTTTAATTTCCGTGCTTTCCGTATGGTCTAAAATCGAAAGGTTTTTTTCGCGAGAATCCAATGCATTGATGTAGTATTTTCGGATTTTTTGGATGTCGGTATCGCAAATATCGTTGTCGAAAATAAGCAGTCGCGAACTTTTAATATGCACGTCAGCCGTAGGCTCAATCAACTTCACACAATCTACTGCCGAACTTGCTCTTTGGTCAAATTGTCCGGGCAGAAACTCAACAGCAAGATATTTTTTTTCGTCCAAATTGCACGAATTTTCGACAGTATCGGTAACAATTTCGCCGAACACACTGTATCTGCTTTTTTCCAGCAATTCGGGCGTAAAGCCAAACAAATCGTAAACATTTAGAACACGCAGATTTTTCAGGTTCAGACTGAGATTTTCATTGAATTCGTTTTGCAAACTCTGCGTTTCAATGCGGTATTGTGACTTTTTCTCTACAAAAATGCGGTAATTTTTCATACAAATCTATGTTTCCATTTTTGGTTATACTCTTCTAAATTCATTCCCACAAAGGTGATATGTCCCATTTTTCGTTTGGGTTTGCTTTCGGTTTTGCCATAGATATGTACATGCACGTTGGGATGATTTTCTTTTTCGATTTGTTTGGCAACTTCCAAATCTTGTCCGAGGATATTTTTCATAATGGTTGGAGCAACCAATTTGGGCTCTTGCAAATCCATATCGAGTAAAAAACGGCACAACTCCATAAACTGATTGGTATTGCAACCCTCTATCGTATAATGACCGCTGTTGTGCGGGCGTGGAGCCATTTCGTTGAAATAAATTTTATCGCCTTTTATAAAAAGTTCAATCGTCAAAATACCTTTGTAGCCGCATTTTTGCATAAATTCTTTGCCCAAGGTTTCGATTTTTTTTGTGAGGGCAGGTGTTAAACCTGTCCCTACGGGTGTGTTCTCAGATGGTTCTGTGACGATGCACAAATCCAAAATGCCACCTGTGTGGATGTTTTGGCCTATCGGAAAATTAATGATTTTCTCGCCATCGCTGACCATAACGATACTTGCCTCAAAATCAAACGGAATAAATTCTTCCAAAACTGCGGGAGTAGGCAGATATGCAGCGGCTTTTTCCAAATCTGCATCGCTTTTCAAAACAACTTGTCCGTGTCCATCGTAACCTAATCGGCGTGTTTTGAAAATACAGGGATAACCCATTTTTTTTACACCCTCGTTAAGCGAATTCACATCATCTACTTCGATAAAATTCACGGGAGTTAGCCCATTTTCACGAGCATTGTTCTTTTCGCGAGCACGATCTTGCGAATCAAGCAACGGACGAACACCTTGTTTGATGTGTTCTTTCAAAGATTTGAGCAAATCGCCGGGAACATTTTCAAATTCGTAAGTTACGATGTCGCTACGACGACACAACTCTTCAAGTGCTTGCTCGTCATCGAAAGCCGCAATAATGTGTTCATCACTAATTTTAAATGCCGGCGAATCCGCCGTAGGATCTAAGCAAATTGTTTTTGCACCGAGGATTTTGGCTTGTTCGATGATCATTAAACCAAGTTGTCCTCCGCCGATTATTCCGATTGTTTTCATAATTAAATTTGTAAGGGCGAATACATGGCTCGCCCTTACTTTTTTTACAGGTTAGTATTTAAGACTGTTTCGGTCTGTTTATTTCTAAAGTTATCGAGTGCTTTCGCAAGATTATCATCACGCAGTGCCAATATACTAATGGCAATGAGTGCTGCATTTTTCGCACCATCGATAGCCACAGTAGCCACCGGTACTCCGCCGGGCATTTGCACGATGGAAAGTAAGGAATCCAATCCGTTCAAAGCCTTTGATTTCACGGGAACACCGATAACAGGCAAAGTCGTCATAGATGCGACCATTCCCGGAAGATGAGCAGCACCGCCTGCTCCGGCAATGATTACTTCGATACCTCTGCTTTTTGCTGTTTTGGCATATTCGACCAACAAATCGGGCGTTCGATGTGCACTAACTATGCGTTTTTCGTAAGAAATTCCAAATTGTTCCAACGTTTCTACGGCTTGTAACATCACATCGTAGTCGCTTGAAGAACCCATTATAACGGCTACTTTCATAATGATATATTGTGTATTAATGATTTTCCGAAAGCACTATGCAAAGATACGAAAAAAAATATGAACAAAAGTTAACGAATCATTAACAAAAAAACATCGTTTAATTTTTGATTTTTTTGTATCTTTGCAACTTCAAACAACCTCCTACACTTTTCTGAAAACAATGAGTAAAAAGACCACCACAACTCCAAAATCCGCTAAAAAAACTGCAACATCAAAAAAAATCGATGTCGATTTTAGCCAAAAAGTAATCGCAAGTGGCTTGACATTCGATGATGTTCTGCTTGTCCCCGGACGAAGTGCTATTCTTCCTCACGAAGTTAAATTAAACACCAAACTTTGTGATGGAATAGAACTCAATATTCCGTTGATCAGTGCCGCAATGGATACGGTAACGGAATATCAACTTGCCGTCGCAATCGCCAGAGAAGGCGGTATTGGGGTTATTCATAAAAATATGACCATCGACGAACAGGCTGTTCAGGTGGATAGAGTTAAAAGAAGTGAACATGGTGTGATTACCGAACCGTTTTTTTTAGGGCCGGAAAATTCGGTTATCGATGCTGTGGAATTGATGCGTAAATACAAAATTTCCGGCGTGCCCATCGTTTCAGAAAATGGTAAACTTGTTGGAATTTTGACGAATCGAGATTTGAGGTTTGAAACCAATTTCAATCAACCGATTTCGAACGTTATGACCAAAGAAAATTTGATAACAGCACCGGTCGGAACAACACTTCACGAGGCAACAAAAATTTTGGGACGCCATCGAATCGAAAAACTACCACTTGTTGATAAAAATTTCAAACTCAAAGGATTAATCACGATTAAAGATATCGAAAAAATCATTCAATATCCCAATGCATCGAAAGATAAAAAAGGCAGATTACTTGTCGGTGCAAGCGTCGGAACTTCTGCGGATACGATGGATCGCGTAAAGGCACTCGTTGATGCACAAGTTGATATTTTGGCCGTAGATACCGCTCATGGTCATAGCGAATTGGTGCTCAAAACTATTGAAAAAATAAAAAATCGCTATCCAAAATTGCCACTTATCGGCGGAAATGTGGCAACGGCGGCAGCAACAAAAGATTTAATTAAGCACGGTGCGGATGTAGTCAAGGTCGGTATCGGACCTGGCTCTATTTGTACAACCCGCATCATTGCAGGTATTGGTGTTCCTCAACTTTCTGCCGTTATGAACTGCTCGGAAGAGGCGGATAAACACGGCAAAACAATTATTGCCGACGGCGGTGTGAAATTTTCGGGAGATATCACGAAAGCCATTGGTGCAGGGGCAAATGCTGTTATGCTTGGAAGTATGTTTGCGGGAACGCTTGAAAGTCCGGGCGAAGTAGAGATTTATCAAGGTAGAAGTTACAAGACCTATCGAGGTATGGGTTCGCTTGGTGCGATGAACGCCGGAAGTAAAGACAGATATTTCCAATCAGAGGCCACAAAATTTGTTCCGGAAGGCGTTGAAGGACGTGTACCTTATCGAGGTACCCTTTCGGAAATTGTGTTTCAATTAGTAGGCGGTTTGCGTTCGGGAATGGGCTATTGCGGCGTTGGAACGATTGATGAATTAAGGCATAAAGCAACCTTTACAAAAATTACATCAGCATCTTTGATCGAAAGCCATCCGCACAACATTTCCGTGACGAAAGAGACGCCAAATTATAGTGTAACCGCGAAATAAAAGGTGCGAGGTCGTTTCGACAAGCTCAACGACCGGTGGCTGAGCCTGTCGAAGCCACCTCATACCACAAACTAAATGAATAAATGTATGAAAGAAAATTTTATTGAGAATTCCGTAAGAGAGATTCAAGAAACCGTAGGAAAAAAAAACGTACTTTTAGCATTAAGCGGAGGCGTTGATTCGGCTGTGTGTGCAGCACTTTTGCACAAAGCAATCGGCAATCAATTAACGTGTGTTTATGTGGATCATGGATTGATGCGAAAAAACGAATCTGAGGAAATCATGTCGATTTTCAAAGATGGCATGGGACTTAATTTGATAAAAATAGATGCAGAAAGTTTGTTTCTCGAAAAACTGAAAGGTATTACAGATCCCGAAGAAAAACGAAAGATAATTGGCGAAACGTTTATCAAAGTTTTTGAAAAATTCGGCGAAGAAAACAGGGCTATTGATTTTTTAGCACAAGGCACAATTTATCCCGACATCGTGGAAAGTGGCAAGAACAAAGACGATGTGATTAAAAGTCATCACAATGTGGGCGGACTTCCAAATGTGATTAAATTCAGCGGAATTATTGAACCTTTGAAAGATTTGTACAAAGAAGATGTTCGAGAAGTTGGACTTGCTTTGGGACTTCCGAAAAAAGTTGTGATGCGTCAGCCGTTTCCCGGACCGGGCTTAGCAGTAAGGGTTTTAGGAGAAGTAACCAAAGAAAAACTCGACATTTTGCGTGACGCCGACTATATTTTTCGCTCCGAAGTAGAGAATGCACAATTAGATATTTGGCAATATGCTGCAATCTTGACAAACCTTAAAACCGTTGGTATCAGAGACGGCAAACGAAGTTATGAATATGTTTTGGCTTTAAGAGCGGTTTTGAGCAAAGATGCTATGACAGCCCAAATAGCACACATCCCCTATGAAGTTCTTGAGCGTGCAGTTGAAAAAATCACAAAAAATATCAACGGCATAAATCGGGTTGTTTATGATATTACGAATAAACCTCCTGCAACAATTGAGTGGGAATAAGGCATGTCAAGATATAAGGTTCGTAAAAAAAGAATGTATCCTATACCCTACGAATATCCGCCCCAAGCGCATTCAAACGAGTATCTATATTTTGATACCCTCGATCTATTTGCTCAATATGCTCAATGATGCTTTCGCCCTCGGCAGAAAGTGCCGCGATGAGCATCGCCATACCTGCACGAATATCAGGTGAAACCAAGTGTGCACCACGTAACGGAATTTCGTGATTAAGTCCGATAACCGTTGCACGATGCGGATCACAAAGCGTAATTTGTGCACCCATATCAATCAATTTATCCACAAAAAACAAACGGCTTTCAAACATTTTTTGATGGATCAAAACAGAACCTTTGGCTTGTGTTGCAGTAACTAATGCAATACTGATTAAATCGGGCGTAAATCCGGGCCAAGGTGCGTCCGCAATGGTCAGCATGGAGCCGTTCATAAAGCGTTCGATTTCGTAATTCTCCTGTGCAGGAATAAAAATATCATCGTTGCGTTTTTCCAACTTGATGCCTAAATTTTTGAATACTTGCGGAATAATCCCTAAATGCTCCCACCTCACATTCTTTATGGTGATTTCGGATTTGGTCATCGCCGCTAAGCCGATAAACGAGCCGATTTCAATCATGTCTGGCAACATACGATGTGTTGTTCCATTCAATTCATTCACACCTTCTATCGTCAAAAGATTTGACCCGATTCCCGAAATTTTTGCACCCATACGGTTCAACATTTCGCAAAGTTGGAGCAAATAAGGCTCGCAGGCGGCGTTGAAAATTGTAGTTTTACCATTCGCCAAAACCGCTGCCATTACTATATTTGCCGTTCCTGTAACAGAAGCCTCATCAAGCAGCATATAGTCACCTTTCAACTCTTTTGCCGTAACTGTGAATGCGGATTTTTTAGTGTCATAATTTACAACCGCACCCAATTTTTCAAAACCGATAAAATGTGTATCCAATCTTCTGCGACCGATTTTATCTCCACCGGGTTGTGGCACGAAAGCCTTGCCAAATCTAGCCAAGAGAGGTCCGGCGGTCATGATACTGCCTCGCAACGAAGTTACCAATTTGAAAAAATCGGCAGTATCCATAACTTCTAAATTCAATGCATCTGCTTGAAACGAATAAATTCCCACATCAAGTTTTTCAACTTTTGAGCCCAGAATTTTCAGCAATTCAATAAGTTTATTCACATCTTGAATATCCGGAATATTTTCCACAATCACTTTTTCAGACGTCAATAACGTTGCAGAAATAATTTGTAGTGCTTCGTTTTTTGCACCTTGCGGAACAATTTCGCCTTTCAAACGGCGTCCTCCTTGTATGACAAACGAACCCATGATTTTAATGCTGTGGTTTTTTCTTTTTTTTCTTTTTCTTCTTCTTTTTGGCGTAGCCAATGTCGGGTAGTTCGGGAGTAACATCTGTGTGCATATCCGCCGTATAAACAATTTTTCCATCGGATAAGATCTGTAATTGCTCGGCGATCAAATGTTCGTCCAATATGTTCTGATTCCAAAGCATATAGGCACGTTTCATCTGAATAATCAACAACCGCACCAAAGCCGTTTTTTCGTCTCCTTCTTGTAACTCGGAAGCCTTTGCAATCATGCGTTGCAGACTGCGTCCGTAGTGTTTCAAACGAATACCGTTAGTCGGGTAGGGGACAATTGCAGGCTTTTTCTTTAATGTTTCTTCTGTTGGAATTGGATACGGCGAATCTATATCCAATTTGAAGCCTGACATTGCGAATAAATGGTCGTAAAGTTGATGTTCACGATCTTCTTTACTTGCACCATTTTCTCCGCTAAGCTGCGACATCACTCGAATAATCGAACGAGCCATATCATTACGTTTGTCACGATCTTCAACCGTGCAGACAAAGTCAATCATGTTTTGTACCGAACGCCCGTATTCACGAATAATTAATGGCGTGCGTATCGTGTTGTATTCCATAATGTAGTTTATAAAGTTCGAAAGTTTGTAAAGTTTATAAAGGTAGTCTACAGACTAAAAAGTTACATGTCGTGCTTTTTTATCATCGTAAATATCGGAAATTTTAACCAAAATTCCGGTTTCTTCAACATCACCAAAACCTTTGTTAATGGCAGTTCCAAAAGTCTTCATTGTAGAGGACAATTTAATGTAGGCACTAAACAACGGCGGGATATTTTCGCCTAATTCACGGATTTTTTTATTGGCTGCCTTAAATGCTTCGTCTAGCGAAAGCCCTTTGAAATAAGCATCTATTTCGTTTATATCTGTAACCAAATTCACAGGCTCAATCGGAGCTACCAATTTTTCTTCATCACAAAAGTACAGATTCAAAAAACGTAGCAAATAATCTCTTGCCGCAACATTGTATGTAGGATACATCGTTACTTTTCCGAAAAAATAATCTACATTTGGATTTTTAATTACTAATGCCCCCAAGCCATCCCAAAGATTGTCGAGCGAAAACAAACCATTTCTCGAAGATTGGTATTTTGGTTGAATAAACGAGCGTCCAAGCTCGATTGTTTTTGACAAATAGTCTTGAATAAATTTTTGCGAAAAATGAAACATTTTTGCTGTTGCAATCTGCGGAACACCGTTCACAACGGGAATTTCAACGCCTTCCAAATAGCGGTATCCACCTATAATTTCTTCGTCATCTTTGTCCCAAACGATTAGTTGGCGATACGGTACTTCGCACAAATCATAATCATCCAAATCTATGGATTTTCCTGTTCCGCCACCTGCTTCACGAAAAGTAACTTCGCGCAAGCGTCCGATTTCTTGCAAAGTATTTGGGGCATCGTAATGTGTTACCGAATAAATTTCACGATTTCCGTAGTTGGTTCTTCGCAAAAAATTATCGGAAGTCAATTCGGATTTCAGAAGTGACCTGTCTATTGGCGCAATGATTGTATCCATAAGCAATCGACAAAGATACAAAAAAAAACAGAAATTACAAAATTTTTCTGCATCAAAATAATTTCCGAATTGGAAACATCAGCCATTCGGTGAACTTGACGATAGCACCACGACTTTTCCAAACGTCGTATTTGAAAGGGATACAATGTGCCTCGGTTTCTCGAAGATGTTTGGCTATCAGTTTGATAATATTTTGATCTTTGCCCGAAATCATTATTTCGAATTGGTAGCGAAAACTACGATAGTCGAAGTTTGAAGAGCCTACAGAAAATCGTTGTCCGTCCACCAACATACATTTGGCATGAAGATTGTTTGGCGTGTAAAACAAAAGTTGCACGCCACTCTTATGTAGTTGGCCGAGGTATTTACTACGAAGTATGTCCACAGATTGCACGTCGGAATATTGCGGAATAAGTAGTTTAACGGTAACACCTCGCTTTTTTGCGGCATTCATCAGGGCACGCCTAATCATAAAACCCGGCAAAAAATAAGGTGTTTCGATAATAATTTCCGATTTCGCATTTTGAATCAAATGTATAAAATGATTTCTTACACTTTGATAGCGGATCGACGGAGTATCTTGGATGATTCTGAAATCTTTGTAGACAACGGGCTTGATGCGTTCGAAGGGATCAATATCATAAAATTTGTGCAGCTCATAGCTTTTCTCAAAAATAGGTCTAAAAACGGTAGTAAATTCGGCATTTTCAATTCGCAGATTGAGGTCTCGCCATGTACGGGAATAACCTGTTATATTTGAACTTCCGAAGTAAACAATACGATCGTCTATGATGATTAATTTTCGATGGTTTCTGGAATTATTCTTCAGAAAAGTGTTGATTAAAAACACCTTGATTTTTTTGAAAAACCGTACATCTCCGCCATGTTTACGAATTCGCTTTGCCAAGGATTCGAATTGCCGACTTCCGTACGCATCCAAAAGCAATCGAACTTCAACGCCTTGTTTGCATTTTTCGATGAGCGTTTCAGTCAGTTTTTCGCCCGTTTTGTCATTGAAAACGCGGTACATTTCGATAAGAACAGAATGCTTTGCATGTTCAATATCGTCCAAGATACTGTGAAAAAAATCTACGTTATTATCGAACAGTTTAGTTTGCATACCGCAAAGATAGAAAAAATAAATAAATAAACCAAAAATTTGGTTATATCATTTTTTTTTTGTAACTTTGCACTCCAAATTTTGATTTTTTATTGAACGGCGAAGCCCTCAACAAAGTTAAATTTGTGTTCGGGATGTAGCGCAGCCCGGCTAGCGCACCTGCTTTGGGAGCAGGGGGTCCCAGGTTCGAATCCTGGTATCCCGACAGAGAAAGAAGCCTTTGAAAATTCAAAGGCTTTTTCCTTTTGAAAACTTGCTCGTCAGCCTAAATTTTTCGCTCTGCCCTCAATCTAACCAACCATATCGGTAATAATATACCTTTGATGATTCCCGAAATAGCAATGGCCCACCATACGCCTTCGATTCCCATCCACGACGCAAAGAGATAAGCCATCGGAATTCTGGCTAAATTAAAAATGATGCTTATTACAGCGGGCGGCACTGTACGTCCGGTTCCGTTGAACATGCCCTGTGTGGTAAGTTCCAGCATCATGAATACTTGATAAAAAGCGGCTATAAAAAGAAATTTTCCTCCAACCATTGCAGCTTCAGGCTCCGGAACAATCACACCAAAAATTTGTTCGCCGGCAAATAAGAAAGCAACTGTAACCAACATACCAAGCGTCAACATAAGTCCTAACGTGTAGCGATAAGCCAACCACGCTCGGCTCATTTTTCCTGCTGCGAAGTTTTGCGCTACAAAAGCGCCCAGTGCTGTTGAAAATCCTTGTGCAGTAATCCAGCTTATACCTTCGATTTGTCCGCCGGTTGTTTTAGCGACAACACCCAAATGTCCGCCGTAATAAGAGGCTGCACGAACCAAATACGAATTTATAATCGCAAAAAACAACGTCATCATGGCTATAGGAAAACCTAATCGCAAAACACGAGTTGTAAATCGGCCTCTTAGACGGATAAAAAATGGAAATCTATCCAAAATACCGTCTTGTCTGCGTAATCTATAAATAAACAATAAAAAGACAAATCCGTGAGAGATAACCGCTGAAATAGCGGCACCTTTTATTCCTAATCCCGTTAAAACCCCGTCAATGCCGTAAATTAAAACAGGTGCGAGCACAATATTTAGTAGTAATCCGGAACAAACCAAATACATTGGAATTTTACTTCGTCCTGCACCGTTGTAAACTCCGGAAAAATTCATGACAAGAAACGAAAATGGCACTGAAAGGGCGATAATTTGCAGATACTGGACGGCATACTGTTGTGTGTATTCGGAAAGCATAAAAAACGACAACAAAAAATCTGCACCAACAAAAAGGATTACAGCCACAATGATTGATAAAATTAGGCTTAATGTAGTTGCATGTGATGCAAAAAATTTTGCTGTTCGATTTTTTCGTGCTCCGAGTGCTTGTCCGATGCTCACTTCGGCGGCAACTTTTGTCAACAAAGAGAATGCGGAAAACATCCACATCAACATTCCTGCTGCTCCGATTGCGGCTACTTGTTCGCTACCCAAACGTCCTATCCACGCCATGTGGGTGAGGTGGTAGATCATTTGGACGAAGTTGGTCGTCATTATCGGCAATGCCAATAATACTAACGGCTTAAAAATAGCTCCGCGTGTAAAATCTTTTGCTCCTGTCGTCATTTATCGCAAAAGCAACATCAATGAAAATTACGCAGTCCGGCTTCGCGTGCCCAACGATTGGCTTGTGCAACCTCTTCTCGTGTAGTTCTGCGAGCAAGCTCTCTGAACTCACTTGCTCTAAATTCCGGTCTATACTGCCCCATGATATTGACGTGTGTGTCTGTTCCGAGTTCATCGGCAACCCAGCGGACAAAAGCATCGGTTCCGGCAGCATTATAAGGCAAAACCAAGTGTCGGATCAGAAGTCCGCGATACGCAACGCCGCGGTGTAAACTGAGCGTCCCAACTTGTCGATGCATTTCCTTAACTGCATTCATCGTATGATACGGAACATCGGGTGCTCCTTCCGTAAAACGTGCGGCTAATACAGGATCCATAAACTTGAAATCCGGCAAATAAATATCCATAATTCCATCCAACAATTGGATCATGTCAAGTGAATCGTAACCGCCGGAATTGAAGACCAGAGGAGTGTTCAATCCATTATTGATAGCAATTCGGAGGGCCTTTACGATGTGCGGTACTACATGTGTAGGTGTTACAAAATTAATGTTAGGACAGCCGATACGTTGAAGCGTGAGCATGGCATTGGCAAGTTCGGTGTGGTTGCTTAATCGTCCTGCACCCTTATGTGCAATTTCCCAATTTTGACAAAAAGCACAAAGTAAGTTGCAGTTAGCAAAAAAGATTGTTCCCGAGCCTCGCGTACCAACAAGTGGGCGCTCTTCACCCGGATGCGGACCAAATGATGATAGTCTGAATTCATCAGCGATACTACACGCACCTCTCTGCCCGGCGAGTCGGTTTACATGGCACAAACGCGGACAGAGATCGCATTTTTCCATTTTTGCCCAAAGTGCACGTTCGCGTCGTCGAAGTTCTCCACTGCGCTCTAATTCAAGATACCTTGGCGCTCGAGTGCGGGCTGTACTTCTTGTCGGATTAAGAATGTCTTCAGGTGGTTCACCGGTACCAAGATCCGGTGTGTTTGCACGTGCAAAGCCACACGCACTGCATAAATATCCAAGTGCTGCCACACCCGCCGTGGCGAGGGTGCCTTTGATGAATTTTCTTCGTGTTACTTCTTCCATAGTCAAAAATTATTAAAAAACGATTATTAATGAAAATTCCGTATCCCTGCTTCACGTGCCCAACGCACTGCTTGTTGATACTCCGCCCGTGTCGTTCGACGATCTAACGGTGGAAACTCACTCGATCTAAACGCAGGCCAAAACTGTCCCATAATATTAACATGGGCATCTGTACCAAGTTCTTCGACAATCCAACGCGCAAGCTTATCGGCTCCACCTTGATTTTCGGGCAAAACCAAGTGTCGAACAACTACGCCGTGCGTTGCAAGACCATCTACAGAATTTAACGGCCCAACCTGTCGATACATTTCTTTAATGGCAGCAGCGGTATGCTTCTGATAATCCGGTGCACCTTGTGTGAAACGAGCCGCAATGGTTGAATCTTGAAACTTAAAATCCGGCTGATAAATATCCACAATTCCGTCAAGCAGTTTAACCACCTCAAGAGATTCATAACCACTGGTATTATAGCATAACGGCACGTTCAGTCCTCCGGCGATAGCAATTCGCAGCGCCGTCACAAGATGAGGCACAAGATGAGTAGGTGTAATAAAACTGACATTATGTGTCCGCCTTCTATTCTGCATCTCTAACAACATATCAGCAAGCTGTTGTGGGCTTGTTGGTCTTCCATCGCCACGGTGGTTGATTTCCCAATTTTGGCAAAAAATGCAAAGAAGGGGGCAGTTTGACAAAAATATTGAACCGGAGCCGCGTGTACCGTGAATAGGGCGTTCGTTTCCAAAATCCGGACCCCAAGAAGCAACCCTGAACGTATCAGCGACACCGCAATAGCCTATTTCGCCCGCCATTCGATTCACATGACACAAACGCGGACAAAGATCGCAACGCTCCATTTTTTTCCAAAGAATTTCCTCACGCCGTGCCAGTTCGCCACTGCGCTCTAATGCGAGATATCCGGGTTCTCGCCTTGCATTTCTGTTGTTGCGAGTGCTGCCTGTCGGATTTCCGGTATCAGCAATGGAAGTCTTTGTCCGACCAAAACCATGCATATAACTTAATAAACCGGTCGCTAATACACCCGTAGTAGCGAGGAAACCTTTGATGAACTTTCTGCGTGTTACTTTTGTCATTCCGCAAATATACGATTTTTTTTTGAATTTTGCAATTTTTTTGAAAAAAAACTTGGTAGTTTCAAAAATTATTTGTAACTTTGCAGTGCTATAGCCAAATAGAACACTATAATGCTATAACAGTAGAACACTATAACACAGCGATAGAATGATTAAAATTCAAAATCTTAGCTTCCACTACAAAGCCAGTCAGCCTGTATACTCCGGGTTGAGTATGGACTTAAAACCTGGTAACATTTATGGATTATTGGGCGAAAATGGCGTTGGAAAAACCACGTTGTTAAAATTAATTTCGGGATTATTATTCCCGAACAAAGGTGATGTTTCGACATTCGATTTCGAAGCCAAAAAACGTTATCCCGAAATGCTGGGAAAAATTTATTTCCTTCCGGAGACTTACACGTTGCCGAAAATTAAAATGAGTGAATACGTTAAATTGTATGCTTCATTTTATTCGAGATTCGACCATCAAAAATTGGCGGAGTATGTTGATGTTTTCAGTCTTTCCAAAACAAAAAAACTTTCAGAGTTTTCGCATGGACAGCAGAAAAAGTGGCTGCTTGCTTTTGGTTTTGCAACCAACACCGAATTGTTGTTGATGGACGAGCCGACCAATGGTTTGGATATTCCCTCAAAAGGTTTGTTTCGCCAGCTTTTGGCGGAAGTTGCCGATGATCAAAAAACCATTATTATTTCTACGCATCAAGTTCGCGATTTGGAAAACTTGATTGACCCCATTATTATTTTGGAACATAATCAGGTTCTTTTGAACAATTCTATTGAAGAGATTTCGCAGAAACTGAAATTTGTTCTGCAAGAAAATAAATCCGAAAATACACTTTTTTCGGAACAAGCAATCGGCGGATTTTTGTGTGTAGAGCCGAATTCGGACAACACCGAAAGCAAAGTAAATATCGAATTGCTGTTCAATGCCGCAATTAACAATAAAGATTTATTCAAAAAAATATTTATCAATGGTTAATGATTAATAGTTAATGATTAATGATGCTTCGCCAAGCCGCAAACATAATCCATTAACCACTAACCATTAGCCACTAACAACTAATTCATTATGAACAATACATTTAACATATCACGCTTTGGCAAGTTTTTAGTAATGGAACTTCTCCGATTTAAAGGAATACTCGGTATTTTGCTGGGAGTTATATTCGGGGTTATACTGATGGACTTGCTTATTTCCACTGCAACTTCCGGTGGGTCCGACGGCCCTGTTGGGGGTGGTACTGCTGTCTTTTTAATATTAATTACACCGTTTATCTTATACAACTTTGTGTATCATCCAGCGAAAAGTTTAACATACGCGATGCTGCCTGCATCTTGGCTCGAAAAATTTGCTTCGGCATGGGTTATGTGTGTAATCTTTGTGCCGTTTTTGCTTTTCGGATTTGTAACTTTAATCTCATTTATAAGCAATTTGCTAGGTGCACAGATTATTTATCAAGCCTTAAATTGGAATTTCTTTACTGGCACGTATTTGCCGGCAATCTGTTTTCAAGCGATTGCATTTTGCGGTGCATTTTGGTTTAGGCGTAAGAAAGTAGGTAAAACTATTTTGACGATTGTAGTTATAATGATGGTTTTGCTTGTTCTAGCAGTGGTACTTCGATATTTTGGTGTAGGAGATGCGGAGGGTGTTATTAATATTGATATTGAGGGCATGTATTTAGCATATGGGTTGGCTGTGCTGCTTTGGACACTTGCTTTAATAAAATTTCCACGAACTCAAATATAACGGTTAATGGCTAATGATTAATGAGGCTTCGCCTAATCGCAATCATTAACGATTAATTATTAAAAATTATGGATTTCAAAACCGATAAACCGATTTATTTGCAAATTGTTGACTATTTATGTGAACAAATTTTGCAAGGCATTTGGAAGCCGGAGGAGCGTATACCTTCGCTTAGAGAACTGAGTGTTACGCTTGCTGTAAATATGCACACTGTCGCAAAAGCATTGAGCTATTTGGAAAACAGACAGATTGTTTCCCAACAGCGAGGTGTTGGATATTTCGTCGAGAAAGACGGACTTCAGCGTATTCGGAAAATGTATAAAGTCGAATTTTTCGAAAAAGACTTGCCGAATTTGTTCAGAAAAATGCAGAAATTAAACGTTTCTATCAAGGAAATCGTACTTGAACATAAAAAATGCTGCACCTAGTTGTAACATTTCACCTAGTTATTTCGTCATAATCACAAAACAACAATAACAACAACAAAATCTTTATGAAAAAAACCTTCTTATCGCTCGCAGCATTCTTCGCTGCACTTACATTAACAAGCCAAGACCTCGTTGGCACGTGGAACGGCACGCTCTCCGTTCAAGGCCACAACTTACGAATTGTATTTAATATCACCAAAGACGGTGATACTTACAGCGCCACAATGGACAGTCCTGATCAAGGTGCAGCCGGACTTCCTGTGACTTCTATAACGCTTGAAGAAAACAGAGTCAGAATGTCGATCAGCATTCCACAAGCACCGCCGGCAGAGTACACCGGCGAATTGAGCGAAAACACGATAACGGGAAATTTCAGACAAATGGGAATGACTTTTCCACTGAATTTGACACGTGCCGAAAGCGAGCAGGCCGGTAGGGCAAACGGATTTTTGCGTGGCAGATTGTTCGATTCGCAAACAAGAGAACCATTGATGTTTGCAAGTGTGGCATTGCTCGCAGATGCCGACAGCAGTTTGCTAACCGGCGTTATTACCGATGAAGACGGGCGTTTTTTGTTGGAAAATTTGCGTTACGGATATTATCGTTTGCGGGTTTCTAATGTGGGCCACCATACGTTTGTGAGCGAAACCATCGAACTGCGACGAGGGAATAATCGTTTGGACTTGGGTTCGTTCTTTATCAATCCAAATACCATCGAACTGGCAGGTGTTGAGATTGTTGCGACGGTTCCTGTTCTTGAACAACGTGCCGGACGATTGGTGTTCAATGTGTCCGAATCTGCAACAAGTGTTGGCGATAATGCATTGGAAACACTTAGAAAATTTCCGGGTGTTACCGTTGATAATGACGATAATATCCTATTAAATGGACAGCCGGTTTTGGTGATGATTGATAATCGTGAAACGCATTTGTCGGGCGACCAATTGGCGAATTTGTTACGCACGATGCCGTCCGAGCAAATCGGCAGTATTGAAGGGCTCGATAATCCGGGTGCAAGATTTTCAGCACAAGGTATTGCCGGAATTTTGAATATCCGAACCAGACGCACGAGAATGATTGGTTATAGCGGAACGATTTTTGCGGGAGCAGGTTACAACAGAGATTTTAGCCACAATCAAGGCTTCGATCTCAATTTTAGAAATAACAGCATAACGGCATTTGCAAATCTCAGTCATTCCAGACGAAACGGTTCTGCAGGAATGGACGGGTTTGTAGACTTTCCAAACGGTATGAGACGAGAAATAAACCGTGGCGAAGACAGACAAAGAGAGGAGTGGTCGCTTAGTAATCCACACCATTCTTTATCGGGACGAGCAGGTATTGATTACCATATCAACACTCGGAATATCTTGTCGTTTTCGTATAGATTTATGCAAGGCGGTAATAGAAATGATGGAAACTTGTATTCGCGAATGGGAATTGGAAATGCAGAAATGACGGGAATAGACACCGTTCTTACGTCATTTAGCCAGCATATTTCGAATCACAACAATTGGGGAAACCATAATTTAAGCTTGAACTATCAACATATTTTTGATTCGGCAAATCAACGCCAATTTTTTATTGATGCAAGTTGGGTAAGAAATTATTTCAGAGGTGGCGGAGATCTTGATATAGTCAATTATTTCGGCGATTTTGAAGTTCCTGACAGCAGAGAACCTCAAAATTTGAATGCACGTTTGCCTTCTGATATTTTTTCTGCACGCTTTGAATTGGAATTTCCCATAAATCGTGAAACCCGCATCGAAACAGGTGTAAGATACAGCTTTGTGAACAATGACAATAGTCAAATATTTCGTGTTGAAGGAGATACGAATTGGGATATGACGAATCGCTATATTTATTCCGAGCATATTTCGGCGGCTTATGTGCAAATCAATCACACATTTTCGCCAAGATTGAGCATTGAAGCGGGATTGAGATTTGAGCATACGGCTTTGAGCGGAGATTTGAGAAGAAATCTTAGAACGAGCGATAGCGTT
>Ga0123355_10000376_pt1 | contig 57406 bp, 49 predicted proteins | sample TergutEmb28metaG_3_FD_89872 | JGI IMG/M metagenome (GOLD analysis project Ga0123355, IMG submission 89872) | Embiratermes neotenicus P1 segment gut microbial communities from Petit-Saut dam, French Guiana - Emb289 P1 | ecosystem: Host-associated > Arthropoda: Insects > Digestive system > Gut ... | reverse complement strand
GCGAGAGGTGTACGCATAGTAATATGTTTAGCTGACTCGTACTAATAGTCCGAGGGCTTGTCCTATTTGGCAAGCACTTATTCTTTCGCAAGTCTTCCTTCTTTGTATTTAGTTTTTAATGTGTTTGATATGTTATTTAATCCTCGATAGCTCAGCGGTAGAGCACTCGGCTGTTAACCGATAGGTCCCTGGTTCGAATCCTGGTCGGGGAGGATTTTAAGGCTTGTAGCTGTGGCTACAGGCCTTTTTTGTATGCAAGCGAGATGTTGGAAAACAAAGGCGGCAAAGCCGATTTGTTCTTGAGGGTGATACTAATGTTTAACACAAGAAAAGCTGCTATTGCTGCGCTGTTTCTTACTGCAGTTTTGTGGAGTTCGGGCGGCCTTGCATTTCGTATGATGACATTGGACAACGGCCTGGCCATTTCTGGCTACCGTAGTTTTTTTGCCGCTATTTTTTATGTGATTGCGTTTCGGGCGTTGCCTAAAATGGAAAACACTGGCTGGTTTAAGGCCAGTATTTTTGCGTATATGGCTACAACAACGCTATTTGTTGTGGCCAATACATTAACAACCGCGGCAAATGCAATTGTTCTGCAATATACGGCGCCCATTTTCACATGTATTTTCATTTTCTTCATATACAGGACGAAGATTCCTATGCGTGATATGATTGCTACGGCAATTATTTTTGTGGGCATTGCGGTGTTCTTTTTTGACTCGCTGGCAATGCAAGTTGGCACGGCGGCCACTGTTGGCAACACAATTGCTGTGGCGTCTGGTGTTAGTTTTGGCTTGCAGGCTGTTGTTATTGGGCGAACTGCCAAGCCGCACAATGTTTTTACTTATGGCAATATGTTTAATGTTCTTATTGCGTTGCCATTTATTCTGCAAAATCCAATCACATCGTGGCTGGATTTGGGCATAATAATTTATCTTGGCGTTGTGCAAATTGGGCTGGCGTATTTGCTGTTTTCATTTGCAGTAAAAAAGGTAGCGCCCCTGGAATTAATACTTATTCCGGCGCTTGAACCGCTGCTTAACCCAATTTGGGTGTTTCTTTTTGACGGCCAAGCCCCAACCCTGTTGGCAATTGGCGGCGGCGCAATAATTATCGTTACGATTGTGGTGTGGAGTGTGTGCAAGGAATTGCCTGGTGACCGTGTTTAGGCTTTATAATCGCTCCACCTACTCGCAATTGTGTGGGTGGAATGCGGAAAAAATCACAATAAAATTAAATTGAATTTTTCATATTTTTGAAAGATGGCTTGTTTGGCGGCATTCTGATATGCCGGAGCTGTAAAAACATGCAAAAAGAAGCCTTTTTAACAAAAAAACGGTACCATACGGTACCATTTCTTCTAAATTACGGTACCGTATGGTACCATTTTTTTTGCAGTTTGAAAAATTATTGCGGAAAAAATGTATATCATTCTCGTTGGCAAAATTACATGAAGAAGCCGCAATTATCAATTTATTCAAGATATGCTATTATATAGCCAATGTAAAGCTCGTATATCAAGTCCGCTTGCCCTGGCATCCCAGGGCAAATCCCACGGTTTTAACCAAAGTAGGTGACATATGGACAGAATTATCATGCATATAGATATGGACGCGTTCTTCGCGGCGGTGGAGATCCGTGACAACCCAGGCCTGGGGGGTAAGCCGCTTATTATTGGGGCGTTGCCCAGTGAACGTGGGGTAGTTGCTACTTGCAGCTACGAGGCGCGGGTATTTGGGGTGCGCTCTGCCATGAGCATAAAGGAGGCGTATCGCCGCTGCCCCCATGGGGTTTACATGCACCCCAGCATGGGCAAGTATGCGGCGGCGTCGCGGCAGGTGCATAAAATCTGGGGCGATTATACGGATATTTGCGAGTATATTTCGCTAGACGAGGGTTTTTTGGATATTACGGGTACGTCGCATTTGTTTGGTGGGGCGACTGCCATGGCCCGGGAAATAAAACGCCGGACGGTGGATGAAGTGGGGCTAACTTGTTCGGTTGGGGTGGGGTATTCCATGATGTCTGCAAAATTGGCCAGTGAGGAGAAGAAACCCGATGGTTTCTTTGTGATACCCACAGCGCAGGATTTGAAAAACTTGATAATTGACCGCAATGTGCGGGTTATCTATGGGGTAGGGGCAAAAACGGCAGAAGAATTGCAAAAAATTGGCATAACAACAGTGCGGCATGTTCTTGAAAACAGCCAAGCCGTGGTAGCGATTTTGGGCAACCATGGCAGGCAAATAATCGAGCTTGCAGCCGGGGTGGACACGCGTAGGGTAACTGCGTATTCGGAGGCGAAATCCATTGGCACAGAGCAGACTTTCCAGCAGGATATTACAGATTTTGACTATTTAAAGGATGTGCTACTGCTTACAGCGCAACGGCTAAGTTTTGACATTAAATTGAAGAAGCTATACGCCAACACCATTACATTAAAAGTGACGTATTTCGATATGAAATCCATAACCCGCTCTAAAAGCGGAGAAGCCACGGATAAAACCGCTGTAATTTACGAAACTGCCGCAGAATTGCTGGATAAAATAGAGCGGCGGCCAATCAGGCTTATTGGCATAACGCTGAATAATTTGACAGAAACGCCAAATCTTCAGTTTACATTATTTGACGAAGGCAGAGATTTGGATGATGATAAACTAAGCGACGCCATGATGAAATTGCAACTTAAATATGGCCGGGGGATAGTAAAAACCGCCAGCGTGCTTCGGGCAGAGAAGCGGCTCACAGAAAGCGATGAACCTGCCGAAACCCCACAAGATAACAGCCAAGCATGATTTACAGGTTATAGTCAGTAGTCTGTACGAAACGCGTACGCAAGCGCGTTTTAAGCAAAAGCTGGTGGAGATGTGGGCAGCGAAGCCTTTAACGGTTTTTACTATATATGCAACCTAGACAAAACCAGAGATTCATATTAAAATAACAAAGTGCGTTAGACAGAATCCGACGGAGATGTCATAATAACTGCATAACATTGAAAGAGGGAAAAGTGAAATGTTTAAAAAAACTGTGTTTTGTAAGGTAATTGTGGTTGTTTTTTTGCTGGCGTATTTGTTGCCGGCACAGTTTAATGCTACGCCAATAGTTCTTGCGCCCAGCAGCGGCATAGACGTTGTGTTGGTTGTAGACACCAGCGGTAGCATGCGTACGGCAGACCCAGAGCGTATTGCGCTAGAGGCAGCCACGTTGTTTATAAGCATGATGGAAACAAGGCATTCTCGCATTGGTATAGTGCCGTTTTCTGGCACAGTGCACAATACGGTGCCACTTACACCTATAGACGACCTTGATATAAGGAATGAGATTAGGCGTTCTGTTTCTGGGCTAGAGTACCAAGGTTGGACAGATATAGGCGCAGGCTTGCGCGCCGCGGCAGAAATGCTGCTAGAATCGCCTTCAGATAACGTGCCCATGATTTTGTTGTTTACAGACGGGCATATAGACCTAGGCGGCGGCGTAATCCGCCCAGAGCAAGATTCTTACGACGATACCTGGTGGGTGCTAGAAAATCTAGTAGATACACCAATTTATACCATAGGGCTAAACTACGACGGCGCGCTGAATGTAGATTTCTTAGAATATCTGGCCAGCAGAACCTTCGGCACATCTCATATAATAGAAGATGCAGGAAGGCTGCCGCAAATTTTTAACGAAATTTTCGCAAGCCATATCCGCACATCTGTAGAAACAGTGGATGCTTTTATTGCAGATGGAGATTATACTAATGTGCCAATTCTTATAGACAGCCCCTTTGTTGCAGAGGCCAATATTATAATGCTGTCTTCGCAGCCCATACAAAGCGTGCGCCTGTTCGACCCCAACGATGTAGAGATAGAATTTGACAATGTGACATATACTTTAACATCGGCAAATCGCTATTCTATGATTAAAGTAATGACACCCATGGAGGGCGAGTGGATTCTTCGGGTGCAAGGTGTGCCAGAAGACCATGTAACGGTAAATCTGATTTACAACTATGTAATAGATGTGGTTTTTGCAGTTACCCAGCCAGGTATGACAGGCGTTTTCTTCGACCCTGCGGCGCCGCTTACAGTTACGGCGGGGCTATTTAGCCATTTGTCTGTACCGCAGCTGCAACAGTTGCTAGAACAGTCCTCTGCAGAACTGCAGATCACAAGCCTAGAGGGCGATACAATAGGCATACTTCCCATGTTTGTGGCCGGCAACACCTTTACCCTGGATATAAGGCCGTATCCACCGCAAAACATTAGGCTTTTTATAAACGTAACCCACCCAGACTTTGATATAACCACAACCACAGTTACCATAGTATATGATTCAGAACTGCTGGAAGAAATCCTGCGGGACCCACCACCACCTACGCCAACCCCAACGCCGCTTCCCACCCCAACACCCACGCCAGACCCAACCGCAGAACTAACCCCACCCCCCACGCCAACTCCACCACCAGCCCCCCCCACGCCAGACCCAACTCCAGAACCTACACCAGAGCCAGATGAACCAGGCAGTGGCATAAACTTTATAATAATTATACTGCTGGCAGTAAGTGCATTGTCTGCCATAATTGCTGCCATACTATTCATAACACAGCGTGATAAGCGCAGAATTTTTGCAGGATATCTAGAGCTGCGGGCATTTGTTAATGGAAAATACACAGCCCTTGAAGTGCCAGATTTAAGCACATTTGCCGGGCGTATTTCCCTTGCAGAATTTATCCGCACCAGCCTAGGTGCTAGGGCAAGGCGTATCATGGAAGCCGATGTCCCCCTAGAAGGCGTGTATATTCAGCCAGCATCAGTAAATAACCGCCCAAGGCTACAGCTAACCGCCGACGGCGCATGTGATATCACAGACAATGACGGCGTAGCCATCCCTCTAAAGAAATATTTCTGGGATAAGGATAGGCAGCTTATATTTGCAGAAAAAGACGGCGAAAATCAAATTGAAATTGCCTATCGTGTAAACGAGGACTAATCAGTACAACCACCAGGGAGGACATATATGAAACTGTCGGCAGAGGTAAAAGTTGAGTTGCAAGCACTCGACTGCGAGTATGGCGGGGGCATCTCTACTGCAAATACCCGTACAGACGTAATAGACAGCCCCATTTTAATATTGGGGCTGGGGGGAACAGGAACAGAAGCTCTAATCCGTGTAAAGCACGCGATTAGCAAGCAATTTAAGCTTGGTACTTCTACCAATGGCCGCAAAATGGATAAGCCTCCCCAGATAGAATACATGGCTATCGATTCTGATAATAATATGAAAAACCTGAGCTATAGCGGCACAGGTTTTTCTGCCGACGAGTTTCTATGCCTAGACACATCCAACCTCACATCCATATACAAAAACCGCGACACCGTTTTCAAAAATTCAATACAGGGCTGGATAGCAGATAATCTGCGCCTGCAACAAGTAAAACATGGCGCAGGCGGCATAAGGCAAGCCGGCCGCCTGCTGCTTACCATAAACAGTAACAATGTAGTATCTATGTTAACTGAAAAAATAAACCGCCTAACATCCAACCGCAACGCCAACAACTTGCTATATGTGTTCATTGCGGCGGGCTGTGCAGGCGGTACGGGCAGTGGCATATTCATAGACGTCCCCTACATCGTGCGTAAAATAGCAGAGCAGCGCGGCTTCGAGGCAGAGAATATCGGCATGATTTTTCTGCCAGATGTTACTCTTGCAGACAGCACCATAGACGGCTCTGCCGCGTTAAATATTAAAGCAAACGGCTTCGCCGCCCTAAAAGAGCTGGATTATCTTATGAATATCGAGCGCAACGGCGAAATTTTTGACCATCTATACGCAGACCTTGAAGTAAAAACAAACCAACCACCATACGACCTTTGCCATCTAGTAAGCGCCAAAGACGAAAACGGCAAGCTAGCCCCTGCCGCCAAAGATTATTGCATGAATGTAGTGGCAGAAACCATCATCAACTTTATAGCTAGCGAAGAAGTGGTAGACGGCCAAAGCTACACCATAACATCGTATCTATCAAATATCGAAAATAACCGTGCTGCCTTTATAATGACCCATCAAACCAAGCAGCCCGTAAACTATATCTACAATATAGTAGGTGCATCCAGCGCGTCCTTGCCGGTGGAATATTTGCTAAACTACCTCACCTGGAAGATGTTCAGCGAGCTGGATCATTTGAAAGATAATGCTCCAAGCTTTGAAGAAGCCCAACTAATGCTAGAATCATTTAAAATAGACCTGCCCACCCTAGAGCGCGTATTAAGCCAAGACAGGCCAAAGGTGCGCGACTTCAAGCAATATGACCATGTTGTGCTACAAGAACGCCCAGATATCATAGAAGATGCTGTAAAAAAAGAACTGGCCAACCTAGAAGACCATTACAGAAAAATATCTGAAGATATAATCGAAAATTTCCTGGCTGCCCTAGACGACAAAAACAATATCTTCCATCAGCATTTTACAGACCTAGAAACAGGTCCGTATTATGCTCTTAAATCCCTATCTGATCTATTTGAAACATCACTGCCTCGTATCATAGATAATGTTCGCAAGATGGAAATACAGAAAAAGCGCGTACACCGTGACAGCCTTACAGCCCTAGAGCTAAGCCGCAACGCCGCTACAGAAAAACTACGCAGAAAAACCCTGTTTGCCCGCTCTAAGGCTGCCACCATTATAGAAACTAACGAAAATTATATGCGCCTTACCGGCCGCAACCTAATGTACGATGCAATAGACCGCATTTACAATGTGGTCCTGGCTAAGCTAGAGGAGCTGTTTAACGACACAATAGACAGCTACTGCGAGCTGTTGACAACATTTAAGGAATTGTTTGACAAATTTAAGGATATCAAGCGTGCAAATGCCATGGACGCTAATTTTTCGTGGGATTTGGAAGATGCACATTCCTTCTGTGAAACTTTTGAAGAAGACGCCAGTAACACAGTGGATTACAAAATGTCGCTAAAGCGCCTACTGCAAGATATGATGGCGCAGCCAAGCTGGAAGCCCGGCATAAACCACACCATAGTGGAGAATTTGAACGATTTTATTACCAGCCAATTTCAAAGTGTGGTGTACAAATCCCTGGACTATTACTTTAACATGATGTCTGACGCCAAAGATGTGAGCATTGGCGAATATGTTGACGATAAGGTAAAAACCCTGCATGAAAGTGCAATGGTAATGTTCCCGATAAACCATATACCAAGCGGCCTGCATATAACTTTTCCGCCATATGCGTATCTTTCTGTGCCATCTAACGCGCCAAAAATCCGTAGCGTAATGCAGGAATTGTCAATAGGCGGCAAAGTGCCAAATATCAAATTTAGCAAAATGAACCATCGGCTGTACATGCTAAACCTGAAAATAGCCGTGCCATTGTACTGCTACAAAGAGCTAAACGACTACGAAGCCGTTTATGAAAACTCTCTGAGCAAAATAGCCGGGGTGCATCTATATGAAAGCCCCCTTTGCAACTGGAAAAACCTACCCTCACCAAACTACGACCAGTTATGGACAAAGGAACACGAAAACAACCGCGAGCGCATTAAAAACAACCGCCTGCGGGAAATCTTTGACGCAGCAATAAAGCTAGAAATAATCCGCCTAGACGAGCGTTCTCGCCGCCTATACGGCATATATGGCGACCCTGTGGACTTGCATAAGCGTTATGCAGAAATTGAGGCCCGCATAGAAGAAAAAACCCTAACTGCTGCCAAAGCGAGGGAAATAATTGCCGAGCTAAATGCCTTCCTGGCAGACCCAGCCCGGGAAAAATATAACATGAACTTGTTCGACACAGAATTTATAGAAGATACAGACTCGCCAGATTTGGAATATGCAAAGGGTGTGTTTATTTACATGCCAGCATTAAACGAAGCCATAAGCTACGAGATTCAAATGCGCCAATATGTTAACGACCTCAAGGCCAAGCTTACAAAAATTGACCTAAGCGAGGTGAAATACAACCATTTTGCACAATTGTTATACATGGATGTAATAACCAAAAACCGCAAAAATTTCTGCTATTCAATAGATGGGGATACCCATATCCTATTTACAACTCAAACGTTATCTGAACAGTACGTGGAATATGATGTGTTCCAGGCGTACCTTAACATGGACGAAAGTGTTGCGTCTCACCTGCAAAAGCGCGCCCAAGAGGACGAAAATCGCTTCACAGACCAACAATTTATAATACTGGTGCAAAATATAGGCGAGTATATTAAGGCCTATACTGAAAAACTAGAGCAGCTTGAAGCAAATTACTCCAGCGAGCGTGATGCCGCGCTGAAGATAATCTTCTATCAAACAATGTTAAATGTGTTTACAAGGGAGAAGAAAGTCCTGTCATGAGTATTTTGACTAATATTCCAGTTGTTTTTATCGCATTCGGCCAAGGCGATAGTATTTGGGAGCAGCTAGAACCCGCATTAAACAGCTATGCAAATGGGATTGCGTACATTAACCCACAGGAAAATGTTAGCGATTCTTGGCTAAAAAGCGAAGTGGGGCGTATTTGGAAGGATTTTTTAGCCCAGGGTAATAATGGTGCCGATATAATACGGGTAAACTATATTATTGGCACAGATGAATTTGGGCTGGACCTTCCCACTTTGCGTGTGCAATTGGAGCATTATATTTTGGAACTTTATCCTGCCGGGGCGTTGGTGGATATTTATTGTTTGCTAGATGACACAAAGCTGCTAGATGAAGGCAGCAGCCGCAAGCCGATAGTAAAAATGCTAAAGGCACAGCAAGCTGCCGGCGCAAATGTATATCTTATGTCAAACCTAACCAGCCAAAATGTGTTGGCGACCAACGAATCTATAGCCAACACCATGGCTATGCTAACCTTATTTAAAGATTGCGCGCCAGATTTTTATGTAACAGGGGCAGATGCCTCACGGTACAATGAGTTATATTTCTTAGACAATTGCTATAGTAGAAACCAGGGACAGTTTTTAACCGCCAGCAGTCTAAACGTTAACGTGCCGCAAGATGGCTTGAAGGCGCTGCTGATGGCAGAACTGCTTTCCCTTGGCAAGGAAGCACCATTTATAAAAGACAAGCCACCCATGCGGGAATCTGCGTTCCAGGAAACATCCATAGAGCAAAAACCGCAAATTTCCATGGAATATTTGATGGGCATGGCTATACCAGAGGTGGATGGCAGCCTAAAGCTAACCAGAGGGCAATGGCTTTCGCGGCTTTTTGGTAGCCGTTTGCAAAACCTTGTGGATGCCAACCATACAGAGCAATCCCAAAGCCCATTATCTCGTATAATAAATGATGAAGAGAACCTATACGACCTACTACGCTACACCAGTAGCGACGGCATTTATACGGCTTACACAGATGCAGCCCTGGCAAAAGGCGAAAAGGAACTGCAAATGGCAGAAGCAGAACTGCGTGCCTGGATGGACAGCAGCCTAGACCTTACAAAGGGCAGCCCAGAGGCAGAGAAGCGTAGGCTTTCGCCGCTGGTGACACAGGATATATGGCCGTATATTATAGCTTCCGGCTTTTTAAATAGGCAGTATAAAATCTGTGCGCTGCGGAATAAAATAACAGTGTACGAAGCACGCCGTGATGCCATCGCGGCAGCCAATGCCGAGCTTTGCAGGTATCAAAGCCGCGCTAACCGTATTATAGATAAATTTTTGAAAGATGCGGCCATCATGGACGAGGCCTTTGCACCGTTTTCTCCATGTGCTTCGGATTATTTCCGTAAACTTTTTGCAGAATATGCTGCACAAAACCGAGATGAATTAGCAGAAATAGCCGCCAAGCTAACAAAGGCCATAATAGACGATAAGCAGCAAGACCATATAAACGGCCTTGCCTCATATATAAATGATAGTGTATTAACCTCGTCTATTTTTAGTAGGCCAATTATGGAGACAATGCACGAGCTTGTTACAGAAAGCGGCCGCGGCAACATAGCTACAGCCCTTGGTGAATGGGTGTTTAACCACCGCCAATGGAATATTAAGCTAAAATCTGGCTATAAAAACCTGCATACAGAAATAAACATCTATATGCCAGCCCAGGGCGCGGCAGATGTTAAAGAAAAATACGAAGAACGCGGCCTCGGCCGCATGAATCTTTTTGCAGATGCAAGTGCAGACCGGGTGGCAGTGCTTTACCATGCGGGGGCATTTAGTTTAGATGATTTGTATTATGCAGGGCTGTATGATAGCCAAGCAGACACAATAGGTGAACGATGAATAGACAATATGTACTAAGCCCAGAACCCAACCTAGCCATGGGGCTGCGGAATTTTTCTTGGCGGATGCACAGCAACCAAGCGACCCTAGAATGGGATTGGCCGATAGAGCGAGATACCAGGTTTGCTCTAGTTTTTGAATGCGAAGACGAAAACCCGGACATCGCCAAGCTGATAGAAGAAAAGCATCCTCACGAGATTGTGCCGCGGGATTTATCGTCACAGTTTGCTGCCGCTATCACCAGAGATAGATGTAAATTCCTTTTGAGCCCAGCGTATTTTGACGAAAACAATACCGTGGTGGTATGCCACCCCACCGTGCAATCGGATTGGATATATAAGCGTGCTGTAGTGGACGCCAGGGCAGTGTACAAGCCCGTGACGCTTGGCCAGTACAAAAGGGTGGATTTGCATGTGAAAGTAAAAGATTCTAGCCGCCTAGATCATTTGATAACAGTGTTAACCTACGATGTTTTGGAAAATGGCGGCCGGGTTGCCACATATTCCTTCGACGAGCAGAGCCTGGCAGAACCAGGGCATATGTATATAAAAAAGGAACAGACCATAAGATTTACTATACGAGAAGATGCTAGGCATTTATTCGATTTAAAGCAACATTAGGAGGTGTTTATGCTAGCAAAAAAGCAAGAACATGCAATCTGTCCGTTTTGTTGCCATAAATTTAACCCAAACCAAGCAGATTTTAGGCTTAGTTCTGGGAAAGTAAACACAGATGATAAATTGTTCAATTATTACCTAAATATTCTTCATGATTCTATAAAAACCGCAACCGCAAAAGCGCAGCAAAATCCAGCAGTTTCCATCGAAGATAAAACAATCGAATACGACGAAACCGATATCGAAAGATACGGCTTTGTGCATCGTATCACCCCAAACAACGGCAAAGGCGAGGCCACCGAACAGCGCCTATGCCCAAACTGCCACAACAACCTGCCAACAGGCTACGGGATGCGCGATTCTATACTAATATCCGTGCTGGGGGATGCCCGCTCTGGCAAATCAGTGTTTCTTACTGTGCTGGTGGCAGAGCTGGAGAACAACTCAGACTTTGTGTCAAAACTCACGTTTATTGGTGACAAGCAAGTGCGTGAGAATTTTTACGAAACCTACCAGCGCCCGCTATTTAGGGAGCATACCCTAATAAGCTCTACAAAGCGCAAAAAACTCCCGCCATACGCATTTAACTTCTGGTACCAATATAAAGACGAAAACGGAAGCACCCAGGAAAACGCAATAGATGTAATCTTCTACGATATAGCCGGCGAAGACCTGCGCGACGAAGTTGGAATCCGCAACAATGGCTTTAACATCAAGCATTCTTCCGGTATAATCTTCCTAATAGACCCCACAAACTTCACCAGGTTATCAGACCTTTTCCGCTTTTCTGACGCAGCCCTAATAGACGCCATACCAGAAAACAACTCTAACCAGGCAGTATTCGACAACCTATACAACTACTTTATAGGTATGGATCGGGAAAAAAGCGCCATACCCACGGCCCTAGCAATCTCCAAAGCTGACCTCTTTAAACATGTGAGCCTAAGCTTTTTTGGCAACAGGCCAGAAAACCGCATTCAAAACCTATTAAAAGACGAAAAACACCGAGGCGCAGTTAACATGCAAGCCCTAAAAGGCATAAACCACGAAGTAAAAGAACTAATAACCCACCTGAGCGAAGACGGCGTACTAAACAACGCAATAGGCTGCTTCAAAAACATCAATTGCTTTGCCGTATCTAGCCTGGGCAAAAAGCCAATAGTAGAAAAAATAAGCGACCCAGACACCAACGAAACCGTAGAAAAAGGATTCATAGACGGCCAAATAGAACCATTCCGCGTAAAAGAACCTTTCTACTGGATATTAATGCGCCACCAGCTACTACTAAAATACGAAAATGGCCGCTACGAATTCCATGGCGACGGCCCTTCCGAAGAAGAAATAGAAAAAAGCCTCACATTGTGGAATAGGATATTGAAGATGTTTGATTTTTTTAAGAGGTTCAAAAGAATGTAAAACCGTCAGAGGCTTCGCCTCCGACACCTCCAAAAACTTTTTTGAAAAAAGTTTTACAAAAAACTTTAAGTTTTAGGATTGGATTTGCGAAAAAGCCTTTGTTTTGGGGCTTTTTTTGTTTTGCAGTTATTGCTTGAGGCTGTTTTTTGCGAAAAAGTGGTACCATACGGTACCATTTTGTCCTAATTATGGTACCGTATGGTACCACAATCTAAAAAATTTGAACAAAAAGGGAGGCGCGCAATAATTGCGCCTCCCTTTTCCAACATTAATGTTAAAGTTTTTTGCTTCTTTTTTTCAAAAAAAGAAGTGGAGGTGTCGGAGGCAAAGCCTCTGATGGTTTTGGTTCTAAAAAAACAACAGCACAACAATGGCCAGCGCAAACACATAATACAGGGCGAAGTATTTTAGTTTTGCTTTTTTTATTAGAGATAGCATGAAGTTTATGGCTAGGTAGCCGGATATTGCTGCGGTTATAAAGCCTGCGGTTAGGTTTAGGAAGTTTAGGTCGTCTAGTAGGATGCGGCCAGAAAAGATGTGGCCTGCGCGTAGGGCTATTGCACCAAAGGCTGTGGGGATGGACATTAGGAATGAGAATTTTGCGGCGCTTTCTCGGTTAAGGTCGCGGGCTAGGGAGGCGGTTATGGTGCTACCAGAGCGGGTAAGCCCTGGGAAAACGGCCACGGCTTGGGCTAGGCCAACTAGGACGGCGTCTATAATGCGTAGGGATTTTATGTCGCGCTCGCCTTTGGAGTATTTGTCGGATAGCAGCAGGATTACGCCGGTTATTACAAAGCCTACGGGCAGGAAGCGCACTAGGTGAAACATTTCTTCAATGTAATCTTGAAATAACAGCGTGACTATAATCAGGGGCAAAGTGGCGATTATAAGCAGCGCCGTCATTTTTTGGAAGGGGTTGCGTATTAGCGCTATCACATCTTTGTGGAACACCCACAAAAGGGGTATTAGGCTGCCCATGTTTAACACTATTATAAATGTCAAGTTGTCTTCGCCGGTGATGCCGAATATATGGTGAAACACCAACAAATGCCCAGAACTGGACACCGGCAAAAACTCAGACAGGCCTTGTATCAGGCCCAAAATTATTGCTTCTAGCAGGCTCATGTTATCTACTCCAAGACGGGGCTTGTGGCTACGCCGCTTATTATTACGGTGAAGGTTTCACCCATTATTTCTATTTCTTCTGGTATGGTTATTTCTGTGGCATCGTCTTCTTTGCCTAGCACTGTGGCGGTTTCTTCCTTTACATCTATAAAGAAATGGATGCCCTCAGTGGTGACGAATTTCCCGGTTACTTCATAGGTTGGCTGTAGGTACGAGCTCATAAGCAGCGCGATTAGGCCAAAGTAGATAAACAGACCGGTGATATCCTTTAGAGATGTAATCACCGGTGCAGACCCTGCGGCCTGGTCTACCTTAAGCTTGATTAGCGCAAAAGGCACAAGAAAGCCTAGCAGCGCAGCCAGGGTCATGGTTGCCAGCAGCGCAATGCCAACGGCCAAACCAAGCATGGGCATACCAAGCCATATGGTAATAACTGCCCCGGCCACTGTACCAACCATAATCCCCATAGTAAGGCCAACAATAAGCTCTTTTAAGAATGGTTTCGTAAACTGGCGCACATTTATATGCCCAAGCACAACCCCCCTGGCAAATACAGTTGAAGATTGCGTACCCACATTGCCGCCCATATCCATAATCAGCGGTATGAAGAAGGCCACTATTACTACGCTTTCTAAAATATCCTCGAAACCTTCTATAATAAGGCCGGCTGCCATGCCTGCTGCTAGGGTGATGACCAAAAAGGGTAGGCGAACCGCCCATATCTTCCAGATGCTACCTTTTGTTAGCACCTCGCTACGGCCTGCTTCTTTGCTGGCTATATCTGCGAAACCTGCCGCGTCTAGAATGTCTTCGGTGGCTTCTTCTTCTAAGATATCTACGGCGTCGTCTATGGTTACTATACCTACCAGGCGGTTTTCGTGGTCTACTACTGGGATTGCCAGCCAGTCTAGCCTTTGTAGCAGGCGGGCTACCTCTTCTTGGTCTGTATCTGTGGTTATTTTGGCGGAGATTTCGTTCATTACATCGGCAACTTTGGCGGTTGGGCTTGCTATCCATAGGTCACGTAGCGAGATTACGCCTTCCAGCTTCCTGGCGTCGTCTGTGATGTATATTGTGTAAATTGTTTCTTTTTCCCTGGCGTTTTGCTTTATTTTTTCTAGGGCGTCTGCCACGGTTAGGTTGCGGCTTACCCGCACATATTCTGGCGTCATGATATGGCCCGCTGTTTGGGCTTTGTAGCCCATTAGCAGGTTGGTCATTTCACGCTCCTTGGGAGAAAGGGCGGCCAGCATTTTTTTAACAAAGGTTGCTGGCATCTCGTCGAACAGGCGCACGCGCTCGTCTGGGTCTAGGGCTGTTATGATTTCTATTGCGGATTCTTCTGTAAAGGAGCGGATTAGCCGCTGCTGCTGACCTGTGTCTAGCCGCTCGAAAACGAAGAGGGCTTTGTTTTTAGACAACATGCGATAGGCCACGGCCTGTTCTTCTACAGATAATGCTGGGAAAAGCTCTAGAATATCAACTTCGTTGGCTGTGTTAAGCAGGTTTTTTAGGAATGTCATGTCCTTTTCGTTTATGCTTGCTAGGACTGCCTTTAGTAAATCATTCATGGTTTTTACCTCCAAAAATTAGATTTTTGGGCGCCTAAATAACAGAATGGAACCTGTGATTTTCGGTCGCCCGTCTGGGTCTGGGTTGCGCTTACTGCCTTCTTCCATTCTGTTTTCACCTGCCTCTATTTTGAAATAAAAAAACCTCTATCACCATTTGCGCGCGGTGACAGAGGGTATCCTCCATAAACATACCCGGCCAGCGGCCAGGTATATCCCATTCACCGTTCAAGCTTTAACTCTACAGGGCATGATGTTGCACTATTCCATGCCTTGGATTCGACATGGACTGTTAGCCAGCTGATCGTGTCTCCACGATTTCGCGGCAGCAACCCGTATCCCTGTAGTAGCCTCACCTACCGAAATGGTTTATAACGTGGCTAAGATATCATTAGGGTTGGAGTTTGTCAAGATATTTCAATTTCTACAAAAATAGCCATGAGGCCATAGATTATCAGCGCTGCGCCAGAGATGATATGGCTTGCGGCGGGTGGGATGCGTTGCATGGTTTTGCTGCGAGCCAGGTGAAATGATATGGCAGAATAACCAAAATGCGCCGCCGCTACCACAACGGGGATAAGCCAGGTTGAGTATGGCATAAAGATTAAACTTAGCCCCATTGTTATTAACATGGCTTCGCCGCTCATGACCAGGCCCACCATGGCTATGGATTTTATGGAAAGGGCAGCGGCTTGCCTTTTACAGGTGATGAAATAATGCAGGATAAACCATAACCCAAGGCCAATGAAGGCGAAACCCACAACTAAATCCGGGTCTATTGGTATAAGTTCGTAAACCAGCCCCGCCAGCAAAAACCCGGCGAAACAAAGCCCCAGCAGGGATAAATTTATTACCGCGAGGTACATAAAGCGGCATTTTTTTTGCAAGCCTAGCGAAAGGCCGATAAAAAATGCATCTACGGATACGACAAGCCCGGACAGTAAAGATAAAAGCATAACTTAAGCCCCCTGGCATAAAATTAGATTAAGGAAAACATGTTTCCTAAAGCTAATTTATGCCAAGCATGGGAGGAAGGTTACAATGGCAGAAAAATTCTACACATTAAAAGGTTATGCCTTGCAAGAAGCCAATGCAATAACATCGTCTATGGAAGATTATTTAGAAATGATTTACAGAATCCACCAAGACGGCGAAGCCGTAAGAACCGGCCAGCTAGCCGAGAAGCTAAATGTAAAACCATCCTCTGCCACAAAAATGGTAGAAAACCTAAAAAACCAAGGCCTAGTAACAGCCGAAAAGTACGGCCATATAAAGCTAACACCCAGCGGCAGCAGGCTAGGGGAGTACTTAATGTACCGCCACGACACCCTTCACGATTTCCTATGCTACATAAACCATTCTGAAAACGAGCTGGAGCAAGTGGAGAAAATAGAGCATTTTATCAATAACGAGACAGTGGATAATATAAAAAATCTATTAGAAAATTTAGAATAGACTTCTTCCGAAATTCCCGTAGGGGTTTCGGAAAAGTTACATTTTCAATCTTTTGCTTCTTCTGACATTGCGTTTTTTGCAATTTCAGAAGAACTTTAATAGGTCTAAATAGTTATAGAAGATGCGGCGGCAATTTGCGGCCGCATTGTTTTTTGTGCAATTCAGTTGGTCGTAAATTGCGACCAACTGAATCTCACGGCCAGCCGCCGGGTTCGCGAAGCGAATTTTATAAAAAGCGGTGGATGTGTGGCTGGCGAAGCCTCTGGCGGTATTGTCCTTTAACCCCTCGACAAATTATAATAATTTGTCTATAATGATACATGTAGCCGCTTGGCGGTTGTACAATATTCACAAATAGGAGGTAATTTATGAAGGTTTATTCGGCAAGTGAGATTCGCAATGTGGCAGTTCTTGGGCATAGTGGTTGCGGCAAGACAACCGTGATGGAAGCCGCCCTTAATGTGTCTAAAGTAACAAACCGCATGGGACGCACAGACGACGGCAACACAGTTTCAGACTACGATGCGGAAGAAATAAGGCGCAAGGTATCGGTAAGTGCGTCAATTATTCCGGTTGAATGGCACGATACGAAGATAAACTTCATAGATACCCCTGGTTTCTTTGATTTTATTGGTGCTGTTAAGGAAGCGGTTAGTGTTAGCGACGCGGCGCTTATTATGGTTTCTGCCAAAAGCGGCGCGGAAGTTGGCACAGAGCTTGGCTGGGAGAATTCTGAAGGCCTGCCAAGGATTTTGTTTGTAAACGGCATGGACGACCCTAACGCAGATTTCTACCAAGTAGTTGCGGATATGCGTGATAAATTTGGACACAGTGTAGCGCCATTGCAGCTCCCATTTAGCGAAGGTGGCAAGATTGTGGGTTATGTGGACTGTTTTACAGGCAAGGCATTTAAATGGAATGCCGCAGAAATAGTGCCATGCGATATGCCAGCAGATATGCAAGATGTATATGAAGAGCATCATGCAGAACTACTGGAAGCCATTGCAGAAACCGACGAAACTCTAATGGAAAAATTCTTTAGCGACGAAAAATTGACACCTGAAGAAATGACTCGCGGCCTGCGCGCATGTATTTCTGGCGGAAGCTTTGTGCCGGTGCTTTGTGGCACAGCCACAGGCAAAGACGCCATTGGCGTGGCTTCGCTGCTAGATACCATTACAATGCTGCTGCCAAGCGCGGAAGAAACCCGCGCCAGCGCAACCAAAGCAGGGGAGATGGTTATGCTTCCATGCAGCGACGCTGGCCCTGTGTGTGCGTTCGTGTTTAAAACGATTTCAGACCCATTTGTTGGGCGTTTAAGCTTGTTCCGCGTGTATTCCGGCACAATCAAAAAAGACACCCCACTTATGAACGCCAACCAAGAACTGCCAGAAAAAATCGGCCAGTTATCTATCCTGCGTGGCAAAACGCAAATTGATGTGGCCGAAATAAGGGCAGGGGATATAGGCGCAATTGCGAAGCTTTCCTACACCAACACAATGGACACGCTGGCCACAAAGGCTGGGCTGTTTATCATGCCAGCCATAGAAATGCCAGAATCACTAATGTCACGGGCAATATCCACCAAGGGTAAAGGCGACGAAGACAAGATGGTTTCTGCCCTAAACAAGCTGCTGGCAGAGGACAAAACGCTCAAATTTGAAATAAACAAAGAAACCAAGCAGGCCATCGTATCCGGCGTGGGCGACAGCCAGCTAGATGTGCTGGTTAACCGCTTGAAAACTCGCTACAAAATAGAAGTAGAACTGGCCATGCCACTAATCGCCTACCGGGAAACAATCAAGGGCAAATCCGACGTAAAGGGCAAATTTGTAAAGCAATCTGGCGGCGGCGGCCAATACGGCGTGGTAGATATGAAGTTCGAGCCATCATTTGACATAGAGAAAAAATATGTATTCGAGGAAGTTGTAGTAGGTGGTAGCGTGCCAAAACAATACTTCCCCGCGGTAGAAAAAGGCCTGCAAGAAAGCGTAAAAGCCGGCCCAATGGCAGCCTATCCAGTAGTTGGCGTAAAGGCCATCTTGTACGATGGCAAATACCACGCAGTAGACTCCTCAGAACTAGCCTTTAAAATGGCGGCCATATTAGCCTTCCGCGACGGTTTCATGCAAGCCAAGCCCACAATACTAGAGCCAATTATGCGCGTGACAGTAACCGCCCCAGATGCCTACACCGGCGACATAATGGGCGACATGAACAAGCGCCGCGGCCGCGTACAAGGCCAAGAAGCCGTAGGCAAAAAGCAAATGGTAATAGCCGAAGTACCCCTGGCAGAAATGCAAAAATATCCCATAGACCTACGCAGCATGACCCAAGGCCGTGGCGGCTTCACAATGGCCTTCGAACGATATGAAGAAGCCCCATCAGACGTACAGCAAAAAGTAATAGCCGCCCGCAAGGCAGAGCTTGAAGCGCTAAAGGATAAAGATTGATGAGTAAATAGATTAAAACCGTGGGCTTCGCCCGCACCACTCGCTTTTTTGAAAAAGTGGGTGCGTGTGGGTGGGGTGTTACGGTTTTATTTTTTGGAGAGGGTGAGAATATGAAGCGTTGGTGGGTTGTTTTTGAGGTGTTAGTTAGTTTGTTGGGCGTGGTTTTTTTTATAGATATGATGTCTGGAATTTTATTTTATGTTATACCAATTTGGCAGATACGAGTAGTAACGATCATGCTAAGCTTTGTTTTAATTCCTGTAGCAATGGCTTTTCCCGTTATAATAGGTAGAGCGAAGTTGCTACTTATTCCAGTTGTTATTTTTCCGCTTATGGCCTTTTTAATATACTTTTCGTTGATGTATGCTTTGATGGTGATTATCCTTGTGACGCTTATTGCGGTCTTTGGTATAGTCTCAGGGTTTGCCGTTAAGTGGTTTCGCAAAAGCCGCGGCGTGAAAAGGAAAGCATTTCTTGTTGTTGGTGCGACGGTGCTGCTTACGCCTTTGTTGCTGGTTGGATATCTTTTTGCTGGTGCGCCAATTCATTCTAGGCAAGTTAATAGGATAGTTAGGGAGCATGTGGCTAATACACATCCTGATTTTGACTTAGTCGTGGGGCGTACAAGATATGGCATATACGGCTTGTCTGGTGGGCGTTACACTACTCGGGTGTATTATGCAAACAACAGGGAAATATTTTTTGAGGTGTGGTATTCCAATCACGGTGGCTTAAATGATAGGTTTCGCCACAGCAGTAACTGGCGACAAAACTATGAAGCCGGGCGCATCTCGCGACTGAAATAATATTTTGGAGGTAACCAAATGCAAAAACAAACCCAACAATTCCTAACTCAGCACAATCTGTACCGCACCGCCGCCACCCGCTACATAGATCTCGTCTCCGAGGTAGGTGAGCTGGGCAAGGAAATACTAACCGCCACAGCCTACGGTAAAACCGAGCTGCAACCAACCGCCAGCATAACAGAAGAAATAGGTGATGCAATCTTCTCCATGATGGCATTATGCTGCGAGCTTAACATAAACGCCGAAGCCGCCCTAGCCAAAGCCATAGAAAAATACCAACATCGCTTCGCCACTAAGGGGCATATCGCATCGGGAGGGTAATATGTACAAATTCACTTTTGCACAAACTTCACGTAGCCTTGCAGGCTACAACGGTCAAAAATGGTTGAGAAAAATATATTAGAGTTTTTCAGAAATCACAAAAAATGTGATTTTTGAAGAATCAAAAGATTGAGAAGGCAACATATGCAATGGTTTTAGTCGCGGAAGAGTATAGGCCCGCATCAGCCACCACCCAACAGAAAGCAGGCAGCCATGCAAAAACCAATCCACCGCAGCAACCTACGCCTGACATTTGGCAAATTCTACTTCACCATAAAGCGCCATATTAAATGGCGTACCAGCGGCATGAAATTTGCCATACAAAACCACACACCCTTGCCGCATCAGCACCACAGCCACAGTACGCCTCTATACCGTCAGCTAAAAGACGTAGACATGTACCTACAGCAAAACAAAGTAACCAACCTAAAAATAGCTATACCCCGCCTGCAAAACGTAACTATCCTCCCTGGCCAAACATTTTCATATTGGAAGCTAATAGGCAGGCCCACAAAAGCCAGGGGTTATAAAAAAGGCATGGTGCTAAAAAGCGGCAAAGTTACCGCCGCAACCGGGGGCGGCCTGTGCCAGCTATCCAACCTAATCTACTGGTTAACAATCCACACTCCCCTAACCGTAACCGAGCGCCACCGCCACGGCTATGACGTTTTCCCAGATGCCGGCCGCACTCAGCCCTTCGGCAGCGGTGCAACCTGCTTCTACAACTACGGCGACTTAATGATAAAAAACAACACCCCACACGCCTTTCAGCTAAGCCTCCAGCTAACCGAAACTCACTTAACTGGCACATGGTTATCATCCGCCACGCCCACCCATAAATACGAAATATACGAGCACGACCACATAATGAAATCAGAATTCTGGGGCGGGTATACTCGCCACAACGTAATCCGCAGGCGCAAGCTAGACCTAAGCGGCCAACAAATAGACGACGAGTTTGTGATAGAGAACCACGCGATTATGATGTATAACCCGTTTATTACTGAGGGGTAAAACCGTGGGGTTCGTCCCGGGATGCTATAGTGAAATAATTCGAAATCGGTCTCGCCTGTCGCGGCAAAAACGCCTGAAACGCCTTGTCTCGGCGTTTCAGGTGCCGCTCGGGCGAGACCGTTTCTCATTTATTTCACTATAGTACACGAAGCATCGGGCTAGCTGATCATATAGAAAAGCCAACCGCCAGTAAACTAGCCACGCCAGGCAATAAAAAATTCAGTTGGTCGGAAAATCCGACCAACTGAAACTAATTTCAAATTAAAACCGCTATAAACCGCCAAAACAAAATGCTTTATGGCGGTTTTAATTGAGGCCGGTATTAATTGAGAAAATTAAAAACCTCCCGCAAATGTACGAGAATTCTAACAAAACCACAAAAAATGCAACTTCGAAAGAAGCCTATTGCACCGCACCACCTGCCATGTTAAACTTACCTCATCAATAATCCTAAGCTTGCCGTAACCTGGGCCTGGCAGCCATAAAAAACAACCGCCGCGGCAACCATAATAGGAAGGGGATGACACCCATTACACAAAACATATTGGTAAAAGATGCTTTGGGCAATACATTGGGAACCACCTACGCCAAGCGCGCCAGGGGGTTAGTAAAAAAAGGCCGGGCAGTTTTTGTAAATGAAAACTTAATATGTATGAACGACCACTGCCTGAGCCATCAGACGGAGGTTAAAATGGAAAATATAAAAACAGTGACCCAAAAAGAAGGGCCAATCCGCATAGGTTTCTACCCTCGAGATTGGAAATTCCACCAGCATAAGCAGCTGCAAAAGATAGGCAACCGCAGCTTTGTAACAGACTTCACCGGCAATTTAGTAGAAGTGTTTAGCATTGGCAACTGGGGCAGGGGAAACAAAACAGAAATACAAAGCCCAAGTTACACCCTAATAAAAAACACAGACTATGTCTTTTCCTTCTGGATAAATGGCGGCGAAAACGACCGTTATCAGGAAGTCTGCGAGCTAGATATAATCTTCAATGGCGACTGGGATAACCGCTATACCTACAAGCTAAACCGCGATTTTATCAAATACAAAATGCATTGCAAAGGCTGGTATCTGTATGAAATCCCATTCACCACCGGGGAAAACGAATACACAATGCTGCAATTTGTATCCCAAGACGCTCCCTGCGCCATTATGCCAGCCCAGGATATGTCCCACTACGGAAATCTAATGCCAGATGAGCCAAACAAAACCGCCCCTCAGCGTTCTAACCTGGTGTACCACGAGGGCTATCCCCGGGATGCAACATGGTCTTGGAAAATCTTTGGTACAGAGAGTGCGTACACAAACCGTAACAATTCCCACAACAATAACTGGAACAAAAACTGGAACTGGAACGGTGATGGCGACATAGCAGAAATGGTGAACGACCTAGTAGACGACAGAATGGACGAAATAAACGACATAATGGAAGACAAAACAAACGAGATAATGGACCATGTAAAAGACGCAGTAGAAAGCGCAATATCCAAAGCCGAAGATGCCCTGCGCAGCGCAGGCATGGACAGCCTAGCGGACAAAATGATGGCAACGGTACAGGCAAACATGAAAAACCATAACTAAATGCAAAGCCGCTGTAGTAATTTACTACGGCGGCTTTTTTTCCAGTTAGCCCAGCGGCAATCCTGCACTAGCCAAGCCATAGCCAAGCGGAAGAAAAATCCAATATTTTCATTTAACACTTGAAATCACATCAAAAATCCGCTATACTGGCCCAGTGTATAACTACATAACATATATAAATCTCGTTAGGAGCATATTCCAAAATGGAATCAGACTTATTACCCAATATTATAGCTCTACTCGTTCTAGCGTTCTTTCTTGTGTTAGGAACGTTTTTTAGTGCGTCTGAAATGGCATTTGCATCATTAAACCGTGCCAGGATAAAAAACATGGCAGAAGCCGGGGGTAAAAAAGGTAAGCGGGCAGCCCTAGTGTCAGAACTAAACGAAAACCGCTTCGACGATGTAATCTCTACGCTGCTTATATGCAATAATCTTGTGGCCATCGCGGCGGCCACCATGTCGGTTGCGCTATTTATCCGGCTTATTGGCGAAACTTGGGGTTATCTGATATCTACCATTGTGATATCCGCGGTGGTTATCGTGTTCACAGATATTTTCCCCAAAAGCATGGCCAAGCAAAACCCGGAAAATGTAGCGCTTTTTTGCGCCCCTTTTGTGAAAATGCTAATGACTATGTTAACTCCAATAAACTGGGCCGTAATGAAGCTAAAAAACAAAATGTCTGCCATGTTCCCCAAAGATGAAGAAGCAGAAGAAGCAGACAGCCAAACAATGCTGGAGCAAGAAATCATATTCATGGTAGAAGAGGCCGAAAAAGAAGGCTCTATAAACGAAGAAGACTCACTACTAATCACCAACGCCATAGAATTTAACGAAATCACCGCATGGGATGTAATCACCCCCAGGGTAGATATAGTCAGCATCCCCTTGGGTATGCCCATAGACGATATTGCCCAGCTTTTCCTAGAAAGCGGCTATTCCCGTATGCCAGTGCATGAAGACACTCTGGACAATATTAAAGGCGTGGTGCATCTGCGGGATTTCCTGCGCTGCATGGCCACCAGCCAAAGTAAAAAGCCAATCACCCTTGAAAAAATCATGACCCCGCCACTATACACCGTAACCAGCGCCAAAATAACCGAGCTACTGAAGCTACTAAAGGCCGAAAAATGCCACATGGCCATAGTAACAGATGAATATGGCGGTACAGAAGGCATGGTAACAATGGACGATATCCTAGAGCGTCTAGTAGGCGATATCTGGGACGAAAACGACGAAATAGTAGAAGAATTTGTAGACCTAGGCGAAGGCAAGCACAGAATCCTATGTACATCCTATATAGACGACATGTTTGGCTATTTTGGTATGAAGGCCGAATCTGAATCCAATACCGTTGGCGGCTGGATAATGGACCAATTGCGTCGCATCCCAGAAGAAGGCGACAGCTTCCAGTTCGAAAACCTACGTGTGACCGTAACAAAGGCCGAAGAACGCCGGGCAGAAGAATGCCTGGTTGAAATAATTGAAGAAGCCGAAGAAGATTGACATATTGTGGAACAATTGCTAGAATGTAACGAAAAAGAAATATTCAGGAGGGATACCATGGCATTTTTTGATGACCTTAAAAGTAAGGCCAGGGAAGCAGCCCATGTGGCCGCAGAAAAAACCCGAATCATGATGGAAACATCGAAGCTAAACGGCCAAATAGACGCCGAAAAGAAAAAAATTAACCAGAATACCACAAAAATAGGCGAAATATGCCTAGAAAGCTTCCCCAATGTGCAGGCAGATTCCTTCGCCAATCTAGTAGAAGAAATCAAAGCCTCCCACGAAAAAATCGCAGATTACAGCAAGCAGATTAACAAACTAAAAGGCATAGTAAAATGCGAAAAATGCGGCACGGAAGTAGTAAATTACGACAAGCCAAACTGTAGTAACTGCGGTGCCGCCCTAGATATAGACCTCCCTGCGAGGCCAGCCGGTGGCGTAGCCTGCCAAGGCTGCGGCACATCACTGGGTGCAGGGGCAGCATTTTGCACAAACTGCGGCATGAAGGTAGAGGCCGCGCCAGAGCCAATAGCCGTTAGAGCCTGCTCAAACTGCGCCACACCGGCAGCAGAGGGCGTACAGTTCTGCACAAATTGCGGGACTAAAATAGAATAGGAGAATTATCATGGAAAAAACGAGACTTGGCATTACAATCAAACTTTTTGGGGCTGGGCTGTACTTTTTAGGGATAATTAGCATAATTCCTCTTGTGCTGGCCGCCGGGTATGTTCTTCTGTTTGAAGAGAACCAATGGCTGCAGCGTGTGGCCGTAAAGGCCATTGCAGTTGTAATTTTGTTTGCGATACTTTCGGCGCTTCTGGGCCTGGCATCCAACTCTGTGAATGCAATTACCGATTTTACTAACGGGATATTTAACGGTACGTTAAACCTAAACATTATTTTAAGAATTATCGGATTCTTAGCACGCGTGTTGTCAGTTGTACAGGCCGCTGTGCTGTTGCTACTGGGCTTCCGCGCGCTGAAAATGCGCGATGTGGGCGTGCCAGGTGTAGATAGCGCCATCAATAGCAATATGTAATAATAAACCGCAAGAACCCCGCCCTGTACCTATTGGTGTCAGGGCGGGATTCTTTTTGTGTATCGCTATACTTATTCAATAAACACCGCAGAATACCAGTTAATGTCGTCGTCTAGTGTTTTTGCTACAGCTAGGGGTAGGTCAAATTTGTGTACGGTTTTAAATAGGTCTATGCCTACAGAGTGGAAGGCTGGGCGTGCGCGTTCTGGTATGTTGCAGTCGCGGTTGTGGATTTTGGAACATTCCTTGCATAGGCCGCAATCGCTTAGCGAGAAGGCAAAGTAGTGGCCGTCTAGGAATGCTTGGCGTTCTACCTCGAAGGAGGCGCGCTGGCTGGTGGCCTTGTCTTTGCAATGGAGGATTATGCCCCAGTTGTAATGCAGCAGGGTTTGTTTGTATTCGTCCATTGTTAGTGGTGATTTTTGGTATGGGCAGGTGTGGTTTTTGCCATAATCTTTGCAGCCAAAGATGCATTTTAACACTACCCGTGGGTCGAAGGCGATGTCTGCTATGTTAAATTTTACGGCATTTGCCGCGCCTAGGCTTATTGCCTGCTTGATGTATTTGTCTGGGGTCATTTTTTGGCTCCTTTTTTTATATGTATGATAGCATTTTTTTTAGCGAATTGAAACAAATTCAGTTGGTCGGATTTTCCGACCAACTGAATTTGTTTGTGAGCATTGTTATAGTGAAATAAATGAGAAACGATCTCACCCGAGCGGCACCTGGAACGCCGAGATAAGGCGTTCCAGGCGTTTTTGCCGCGACAGGTGAGACCGATTTCGAATTATTTCACTTTACAGCAAAAATTTATCTTTTATCATTTTAGCTACAGTATCGGGCGAAAGAATAGTGTTATCAATTTTCATATGGTTTCTAAATGGTATTTCCCCATCATTACTTATAAACCGTCCTTTTTTGTCTGCGTCAATAAGATTTTTATTAGATTTTTCGATATATTTAACTACCTTCGCCAGCCCATGCCTCGTACATGGCGCTTATGCTTACCTCTAGCAGTTGTTTTTGCTGGTATATTTGGCCTGCCTTTTCGTAATCATCTTGGGATTGCTCTAGCTCTGCTTCTAGGGCGGCTAGCTGGGCTTCGGCTTCGTATATTTTTGTTTCATATGGGATGCTGGTGGTGATTTTTTCTTTTGTTTTGGCGGATGTTTTTTTCTTTTTGGTTGGCAGCGGGTTGGGTTGTGGTTTTTCTGGGGTGCTTGATAGCAGATAATCTTCAAAGCTGCCGTCAAATACTTTTATTTCGCCATTGCCCATGCTCCATATTTTCGAGGCAAAGCGGCTTAGGAAGAACCTGTCGTGGGAGATAAATAACATCGTGCCGCTCCAATCTGCCACGGCTTCTTCAATCCATTCCCGGGATTCTATATCCAGGTGGTTTGTGGGTTCATCCAGTATTAGGAAGTTGGCTTGGTTTTGCATTAGTAGGCATAGTTGCAGGCGGCTTTTTTCGCCGCCGGATAGATTGCCTACTTTTTTAACAACATCCTCTGCGCGGAAATTGAAGCGCGCTAATATGCTGCGGATTTTTTCTTCTGGCAGCTCTACGGCGCTGCGTAGGGTGGCCAGGATTGTGGCGTTATCGTCTGGGAATGTGATTATTTGCGACATATAGGCGATTTTGATATTGCTGCTTACCTTTACCACGCCGCTATCTGCGGCTTCCTGCGCCATGATTAGCCGCAGTAGGGTGGTTTTGCCGCAGCCGTTTGCGCCTATTAGGGCAATGCGGTCGTTGCGGTTTATGCTTAGGCTGGCGTCGCGCAGCAAAATGTTGCTGCCGTAGGCTTTGCGTACCCGGTCTAGTGAGAGGATTTCTTTGGCTGCGTAGCCGCCACTGTTAAAATCCTCGGTCATTTTGCGGGCGGTGGCGGGCTTGTCTACCTTTTCCATTTGCTCTATGCGTTTTTCCATGGCTAGGGCGCGCTTGGCCAGGCCGGTGTTTGATGGGTTTATGGCTGCCCATACCCGCTGGCGTTTTATTGCGGTTTCTAGTTGCTCTATTTTGCGCTGCTGCTGCTTGTACTGCTCTGCCTGGGTTAGGAAGCGCTGGTGTTTTTCCTCTACATAAAAGGAATAATTGCCGCTGTAGAAATTGGCCTGGCCGCCCTCTAGCTCTATAACGCGGCTTATTGTATTGTCTAGAAAAACCCGGTCATGTGAGATAGTAACCACCGTGCCTGGGAAATCTCGGATAAAACCCTCCAACCAAGCCATTGAGACTAGGTCTAGGTGGTTGGTGGGCTCGTCCAGTAGCAGTATATCGCAATCCCGCAGAAGGATGCGGGCTAGGTTTATTCGGGTTTTTTCGCCGCCGCTAAGTAGCCGAAACAGGCTTTGGCGCATGGCTTCACCAATGTTCATGCCATTGCATATTTTCTCGATTTTTAGCTCTACATCGTAACCGCCCAAGCGTTCGTATTCTTCCATTAGCTTGCCATAGCGCGCTAGGGTGGCTGGGTCTGGGTCCCCTTCGATTTTTTGCATGGCTGTTTGGGTAGCAAAAACTTCTTGGAAAGACGAACGCAAGATATCCTCTACCATGTCTTCTTCCCCAAAAACAGGAATCTGCGCCAGGAACTCTACTTTCTTGCCGCTGGCTTTGGAAACATGGCCGCTTTCGAACGCTTCGTCCTGCGCGAGTACCTTAAACAGAGTTGTTTTGCCGCTACCGTTTTTGCCCAGCAGGCCAACTTTTTCGCCCTTGTAGATTTCAAAGCTTACGCCACGAAGAACGTGGTTTGAGCCGTAATATTTATTTAGTTCGTACACTGAAATGTCTATCATATAAATTCTCCTATTTTAATGAGGCGCTGCCTCAAACTCCGCCGCTGTGCTAGGCTAAACCTAGCTCCGCTTCCTCCGGCTTTCGCCTGCGGGTGTATGCTGTGCATACAGATTGTTGTAGAAATTAAAATACCCCGTGCAGACTGTTTGCCTGCACGGGGTATTAAACATAATCAGTGGACGGTTTTAGGCCGCTGGATTATGTGGCAACATGCATTCAAAACAATCTTGTAAATGGGCATACTTCCCCCTTGGTAGGGCAAAAGTATTTGCCAGACGGTGGTTTAAAACCGCCAAATGGGCGCAATTGCCCCTTGTGCAAACTGTTTTGAATGAAAAACTAAGCACCACGCAGCTACCAGGGAAGGCCTCTGCTGGCATTAGTAAGCTAGATTGTTTCATGCATATCACCACCTTTCATGCGGTATTTGATTGTAGGGTAGCATATTTGTTGAGGGATGTAAAGGGGATTTCGATTATTGCAGAATATAACAAATTGAAGAATTTTGGTCGAGATGGTAGGTAATAAAAAAGCATCGCCATTCGGTGAGGGCGATGCTTTTTATAGACTTGCAAAAAAATGATGCCTAGGTGGTTGTCTTAGGCTACTCTACAAATTCTACAAGTACATCTTGCCACATATACATGTATGCAATAGGATTGCCACTAGTTGTAGGTGAATGTTCGATAGTCAGATCAACCATGTCGAATGACCGCATTGCAGTGGCTTCGCTTTGAATAGGGAAGCGGCTCATGTAGCAAAATGGCAAAATGAACGAGCCATAATGACATGGATAATCTTGGAGGGCAAAGGGCTCACACAAGAAGAAAATATATTCTTCATATGGAGTAGAGGGCATGTAGTTACCCCAAGTTCGTAAGGTGCCGTAGCTAATGCTGTATGGCTCAACTAAGGTTATCGTTTCTCCAACTACAAGGTTTCCTTTAAAAACCTCAAGTATCTCTAGTGAAACATGCGTGTTTGCCAGTCCTATGCGAATCGGCGGGTCAAAATTGTAGTTAAATTGGTAAACATTTCTTGCGTCGTTTCCTATTCGCCCTCGCACAACATTGGCGGATGAATTTTTAAGTTCGTCCAGTGTTGCAGGCATGGGCAGTCTTAATGTATGGAGATGTTCCACTCTATCAAATGGCCGTGTGTAGGCAACGGTTGGCTCGTATTCATGTATGTTTACATAGCTATAGATTAAAAAACCTAAAATGGCAACTGACACAAATACAACACTCGTTAAAATGATTTTTATTAGTTTCATATGAATATGCCTCCTTCTTAATATCAACTATCTTCCAAATCGTCTTTCTAGGGCCCTTACATCGTGCGGGGTTATAAAATGGCTAAATGTCTCAATGCTGCTCCGCATTATCGCAGGGTCGTGGCAAAAACCATTTCCGAGGTTTCTACCAAGAGTATAACATGGATGCCCCAGCCCAAATATATGTCCTATTTCGTGTTTTAGAATTGCTCGATTCAAAACATGTGCTGAAGCTTGTCTGTTTTGATTCCACCTTTGTTGGTTTATTCTAATATGTCCGCGCGAAAAAGTCCCTGTTATGCTACATCTGTTTACATATTGGGAACCAAAAATACCCTCTCTTATACTACACATATAGAAAACACCCAATACGTTATCAGCCATGGTGGTGCTGGAATAGACTGCAATCATAGCATTATCATTGTTTGTGCTGACAGCCGAAAAATTAACAAAATACGCAGCGCTTCCCCATGCATTAGCCGCTAACCAAAGGTCATCAATGCCTATAAAGCTGCAGTTAGTGCTAATTGTAATTGCATGTGGATTAGCAATGCGCCAACCAATATTTAAATACCCACAACCATCTGGTTCAGCGAACAAAAAGCGCTGGAGAGTGTTTGTACCAGGGTTGCTATCAGGAAGCACCCTGTCTTCTACACGCGCCTGGAATGCATAGGTTCCAGAGACTGAAACCCTCATATCCCATCCAACCCTCATGAATGTGTTTGGAGGTATTGGTTGGTTTAGTGAATAATTTACACGCACGGCCTGGTTATTTACCCAAATGCTAAACATTACATTGTTTGCGGATGTATTGCCTACATTAAAAATGTCAAAATAAAACATTTGAGGTATTGCTGCTGTGAATCTGTAATTGCTAAGGCCGTTGTTTGGATGGCTGTGGATTTGTGCTGCAACTAAATCTACAGTGTTTTGGGTTTGAAGTATCGCCCATAAGAACGTTTGGCGTACGGTGTTGTTTGTAAAATTGGTTTCGTGTGAGGTTGTGCTAACCCTTACAACCATTTCCTGCGCCCCGCCCATATTCCAGTCCCTTGGTAGGCTAAAGTTAAATGAAAATATATACGCCCTGCTAGGGTTAATGGTTGAAAGATTCATAGTGCCCAAAAATGCCTGCCCAAGGTAGATGCGCCCTTGTACATTATGTGCAGCAATAGCCCCTACATTTCCAACAATAAACGAAAAAGTATGTGTAGTGTTGTGTGGTAGCGGCTGCCTACCATTGGTTGCCAGATCCCAAATTTGTAAATCGGCAGCAACGGCTGCTGGGACTATCATGTTTTCATAACTAATATAATCTGCATCTCTTGCAATAGCTGTACTATACATATGAAACATTTCTAGCGGTAGCTCTTGCTTTGTAACCTCAAACTCAACATATGATGTTGGGCAGAAAAATTGGAAGCCTTCCTCTGTACGCAAGCTGTTTTGCATAATAGCATATCCTAGTTCTTGAAGCAATTCTACATCAATACTATATGCACTTTCAGACTGCAAAAATTCTTCAATTGAAATAGCTTCCGAAACACTTATAGCTCCGACATCTATTACAACTTCACCATTAGGTATTGAAGGCATAGCCTCCATGAAAGAGTTGCCCCGCACCCTTGCGTAACGCATAGGGTCGGAAGGGGTCGCATGTACGGGTGATGTTATTGTGAACGCTCCTAACACAAACGGCACAACAAGACATGCACACAAAAATCTCTTTAGTTTCATAAAAACACTCCCTGTAATTTATTGTAGTCGGCCAACTGTATTAACGATAACATAAAACGGGGGGGTAACAATTGGTAAATTTGACAAAAATATGTAACAGGACATGATGTCGCTTGTAAAATGTTACATTATGCTGCAAGAGTTGACACCGTAATACTCTAATAGCCATAACGTGGACAATGTTGGCATGTATGTTTGATGCCATAAATAGATTCAGAACCTGATTTCAAACTTCAGTTGGTCGGAAAATCCGACCAACTGAAAATTGCGAAGATATTCAAAAAAGCCCCATGCCGATGGTTTCATCAGCATGGGGCTTTACGTTTCGAATATTATCTAATCCTTTTTAGCAGGGCGTTTAAGCACAAAGAAAACTACAACAGCGCCAACCAATATCACTGCCGCTATTATCCAAACTACAAAGTTGCGTGCAGTGGATTCTTCTGGCTGGGGTGCAGGTTGGGTTGGGGGTTCTGGTGTGGGTTCTGCTGCCGCTGGGGTTGGCTCGTCTGGAAATGGTTCTGGCGTGGGGGTGGCCGCTGGTGGGGCTGGCATTGGCGTTGGGATAGGGGTGGGAGTTGGCGTGGGGGTGGGCGATGGGGTGGGTTCCCGCGGGACATATTCTCCTATAGATAGGGTGATTGTGGCGGTGTCGCTGCCAAATTGGTTTTCTGCAAGGAAGGTTACGGTAAAATCGCCTTCTTCTTGTGGCACGCCGAAAATTTGGCCGGTGCTGGGCAGCAGGCGCAGCCCTTCTGGCAGGCTGCCAGATTCAATGGACCAGGTGATAACCGGGGTCGCGCCATTGGCGGCAATACGATGGGGGAATGCCCGGCCATAGTTGCCTTCTAGCACGGCTTCGCTGGTGATAGACGGCGCAGCCAGCGGTGTGGGGTCATCTACCAAGGCTGCAATATCCCAAAATGCTTGCTTTGGCTGATGGTTTTCGTAGAAAATATTTGCGTAGCGGCCATGTAGCCAAAATTGACTGCCATTATCCACCAGGCTCCAGAAAGTCACGCGGTTTACACGCTCGTGCCGTTCTAGGGCGTATTGTATTACCCTGGTGAATACATACGCCTGGCGTTCAAATTCTGCATCTGTTGGCACACGGCTGCGGTCACGGTTTTCGCCAAAAAGCTCTATGTCTAGCTCGGTTAAGCTAATGTTTACGCCGGTTTCTAGATATCTGTCCATTGCGGCAGATAGTAGGTTAAAGTTTAAGGAATTGCTGTAATGAGCTTGCATTCCCATGGCTTCAATAAGCAGGCGGCCGTCGTAACTTGGGTGCCTGCGCCAGCGGTTGTTGATATCCACTATCATGGCAGATATCGCGCGGCTTTTGTGGTACCAGGTGTCGCCGTAATCGTTGTAATATAGGATTGCATAAGGGTCGTAACGGCGAGCAAAGTAGAATGCGTAGAATACAAAGTCTGAACCGCATTCGCCGGCATCTTCATCTGCGCCATTGGCAAAGGCATCGAACCAACGCAGGTTATAATCTGCAAGGCCGCCGCGAGCATTGCTGCGTAGGTGAAAGCGCCAATCTGGCTGGGTGTTCATATTTAAGCCGCCCCATGTGCCTGCATGGGTAAAAATTTCGTTAAACACATCCCATGAAAAAATCCGGCCGCTGTAACGCCCCGCAACCCGCTCTATATACATGCGTAGGTTTTCTTTGGCTTGTTCACGAGTGGCTAGTGGGATATTGGGGTGGTTTGGCACGCCGCCGGTAAGCCATGGGGGAGATTGCCCATGCCATGCCAAGGTGTGGCCAATCATATTAATATTATTGTTTTCTGCAAAATCTACAAAATAATCTGCCAGGGTAAAATCCCAGTATTCGTCTGGCGGTGGGGTGGGGGTGGACCATCCCGCCGGCATGCGCACGATAAAATCTGGCTTATGGTGGTTACCAGCTGTGATAGATGCAAAATGCTGCAAGTAAAATTCGCGGAAGTTGGCATCTTTTTCTGCCGGGGAACCCCACGCCGCGCCCAGTATAAAATAAGGGGCAAAACGCTCGCGCAGGGATGGTAGGTCCAGGTCAAATTGATAGCCAAGGTATTCCCCGTCAGTTTCTACTATAATATCGTCTATAATAAAATCGCCGTCATTGTCCACGCCAACCCTAAAGCCGTAGCGGAACTGCTCTATGCCGCCTTCGGTGGCTTCCATTGTGGCTGTGTTTACATATGCTACCAGCTCGAAAGCGCCGTCAACCACAGCTACTTCTTCTGTAAGCGGCCCCCAAGGGCTAGACACGCCACCAAGAAACACATTACCCTCTGGCATACGCCCCCGCAATGTTATACGATAATTGTTTTCTTCAAAATGAAAAATCCCGGAAAAAATATCAATGGTGTACCAGTTTGCATTCCTGTTAGAAAGCTGGATAGAATTGCCGCCGTTTGGGTGCGCCACGGTTGTAAGCAGCGGCCCGCCAGCATTCCTTAGCAGCCCCCATGTAGTAAAAGTAGTGCCATGCTCGCGAATTTGCACGCTAAAGTCATCGTTTAGCGAATACACCACTCGCCACTGTTGCGCCAGTGCAGTGGCAGGCGTAAGTACCAAAAAAGCAATGGCAATAAGCAGTACCGCCCCCAGCCTGCGGAAAGATAAAACTTGCATGTAAACTTCCTCCTTGTAATAAAATTGGCTTATTATACAATGGGTTTTGGACATTGTCTAATGTTCTTGCACAATTTTCCGACGGAAAAAATGTATGTTGTGCCTCGTGACAAGTTTAAAAATTTGTTATATAGTATCAGCAAATATAATGTTAAGGATGTGAGGGTCTTATGAAACCATCATTCAAAAAAATGTTGCTTTACGCCCCGCTTTTTGCAATGTCGGCAGCGCTGCCAATAGGCGTGTCTGCCAGGGATATGGAGCATATATTCTTACAAGAAGCCGGGCTGGAAAATGTTAGGCTCTATGATCCATTTTTGCTAAATGCAGAATACAGAAATATATCGCTGTTGCTACAGCTAGAGCCTATGAGGTTTCTTGCGCATTTCTATACCACCGCAAGGCTGCCTCGCCCAAGCGTTGGCACTATGGTAGACCCCGTCACAGGCGAGCTTTTGAGCCCTTCTGGGGCTGTTCCGTATGACTCTTTATTCTTGCCAGGGCTGGAGAGTGTTTCCAGCCATACCTGGGAGCGCACAAATGATATGACCTTTAGGGGGCATATGTTTGGGCATTATATGTCAGCCTTGGCTATGGCTTACCGGGCATCTGAAGATGAAGAACTTAAGACGCGGCTGGCAGCAAGGTTGCTAGAATCTGTTATAGAGCTGCAAAGATGCCAGGCTGCATCATTTACAGACCCAGAAATTAACAGCGGTTTTATTGGGCCATTTAGCGATGCCATTTTGGATTTCTACTATATAAATAACCACCCCCTAGATGGGTTAAACATAGGTGCCAGGCATAATATGGATGGCAGGATTTTTGTGCCATGGTACAACCTGCACAAAATCTTTGCTGGGCTAATTGATATTTACGTGCATGTGCAAGATGTTCCGCTGCCAGAACCAATTACCCATCAGGGTGAAATTTTTACAGACCTTGGTGCCCTTGCATTGGATATTGTAAGTCATTTTGCGGATTATTTTTACAATTATCGTGTGTCTGAATATACACAGGAAAACCTTCGCAGGCTGCATGCGGTGGAGTTTGGCGGCATGAACGATGCCTTATACAACCTATACAGCATCACCGGCAGCCATAAGCATAGGGCTGGGGCAGAGGCCTTCGACAAAACCGGCTTGTTAGATGATATCGCCGCAGGCAGGGATGTTTTGCCGGGGCTGCATGCCAACACGCAAATCCCCAAGTTTATAGGCGCACTTAACCGCTACAAAACCCTCACCAGAATGCCAAACTTCCCAGAAGGGTTAACAGAAGAAGAAATTGACCTGCTAGAAACCAGATACCTAGCATCTGCCACGAACTTCTTCGATATAGTGCTGAGGTCACATACCTTTATCACCGGCGGCAATAGCGAGTGGGAAAGATTCCGCACTCCAGAGCATATGGCAGCCACAATAAACGCCCCAACCACCCACGAAACATGTAATGTCCATAATATGCTAAAGCTGGCGCGTGGGTTGTTTAAGCTAACCGGCGACATAAAATATGCAGATTATTATGAAAACGCCTTCATAAATGGCATACTCTCGTCTATAAACCCAGAAACTGGCGAGAAAATGTATTTCCAGCCTATGGGCACGGGGCATTTCAAGCATTTTGGCTTTATTAACTTCTGGTGCTGCACCGGCACAGGTATAGAAAGCTTTGTTAAGCTGCGTGATTCAATATACTTTGTAAATGATGGCCAGGTTTTTGTGAATATGTATTTTAGCTCGCAGTTGGATTCCATTACCGGTAATTTGCGGCTTACGCAGGAGTCTAACCTATACGCCACTCACAACGATAGGCCATTTAGCGATACAGTAAAATTCACCATAGGCAGGGTAGACGAAACCGCACAGCTTGGCAACGTGGAGATACGCTTCCGCATACCTGATTGGACTGCCGGCGGGCGCAGCAATGCAACGCTTCGCATAAATGGCAATGTGGTGGTCAACCCCATTGCAAATGGCGGGTATTTAGTGGTTCAAAATCCATCGGATGGCGATATCATCGAGCTGACTTTCCCTATGGAAGTGGCCTATGGCGATATGGAAGCCAACCGAAATATCACGGCATTCAGGTATGGGCCGTTGGTGCTTAGTACCGGGATGGGGCGCGAAGGTTTAAACCTTCCGCTTAACCAGCGTACAGTGGGCGAAGGTATTTTGGTATGGGCATCGCTGCGGGATGGCACAGCCCCAAGCAGAATTTTAATTGAAGATGGCCAAACAGTAGAAGAATGGAAAGCCAACCTAGCCAGCAATCTAACCCGGGTAGAGAACACTCCATTTAACCAGCCGCAGTTTAGGCTGCAAGGTACCAATTTTGACGATGATTTTCTTTTTACTCCGCATTTCTTGCGGCATGACGAGCGTTTTGGCTTGTACTTTACCCTTGCAGATACCGAGGATACATCGGTAATACAGGATATGATGCTGGAACGCAAACGGGCAGAGCGTGAAATGGAGGATGTGGTTGCAAGCCTAACAAATTTTGACAACCACGCCAACGAAGGGGAATTTGCCAACGAGCGTGTAGGAACAGTTAACGGTATGTGGAAGGGCAGAACCTACCGCAGCTCTGAATCATTTAACACTCCAGATGCTCGCATGAGCTTTAACATGCCGGTTGTGCCTGGCGCGCAAAATTACCTGCACACGACATTGGCTAGGGCAGATAGCGGCCGCAGCTGGGAAATTCTTATAAACGGCCAGCCCTGGGATATTGAAACAGTTACAAATAATATTTCTGTAGGCACGCCTTTGGATGCAGATTTCTATGTGGTAACAAGAGCCATACCAATGGAGTTTACGCCAGATGATGGCTCGCTGCCGCAAGACGACGCAGGCAGGCCATTTGTAACAATAGAATTCCGGCGTATTGGCGGCTGGCTGGGCAGGCTGTTTGGTATAAGTGTAACCTTGCATTCCCAGCGCTTTGACACCATACCAAACTTGCGGGAGTTAAGCTTTGAGGGCGGCCAGCTGGTTCCGCCATTCCACCCAGATGTATTGGAATATACGCTGGTATTTGAAGGCGAAACCCCAGAAAATGTTGCCATGACCGCTACCCCGTGGAAAAATAGCGGGATAGTAACCGCAGGCGGCATAATAATAGACGACACAAGGCCAAAAACAATCCCTGTACCACAATACCTGACAGTAGAAGCTTTTGCGCAAAATCATTTAAGCTCTGTGGTGTACACCGTCAGAATAGGAGATGCCCAAAAGCCCGATACTTGCCCCCGTCAAGCCCCAAGAGTATGGTTTAAAATGGACGAGGAAGAAGGCATAACCATTGCAGATATTACCGGCAACCACGAGCCAGGCATAATAGAAAATGGCGCAGCGTTCACTACAATAGACGGTTTTAGAGGGTTAGACTTAAACGGAAACAATAGGCATGTTGTGCTGCCGCGGACAATCTTTAGAGATGTGCCGGGGGATTTCACTGTATCATTGATGGTGTATTTCCGCTCCGGCTCTGCTTGGTCTCGTATTTTCGACTTCGGCCCATCAAACGGCCAAAACATCATGTTCCTAACCGCAGATACCCTACAATTAAACATGAGCAATGGCAGCCCGCTAACCCCAGCAGTGGAATGCAACAACCGAAACAATGTAAACCAATGGCGGCATATTGCCATATCCCATAGCGGCAGGGTTTCTACCATGTATATAGATGGCAGAATGGTGGCTAGTGGCCCACAGGCTGTACCAGCAAACAGAGCCCCGGCAGAAGGCAATTTCTTCTTGGGTAGGTCCAATTGGCCGGATTCATTCCCCCATATTGTATTGCGGGATTTCCGCATTTATAGCAGGAGCATGAGCGCCTTAGAAATTGCGCTAATACATGGCCAGGCAAATGCTGCCGCAGCTTTACAGCTGCTAGAGATGCCTTACGCCCTGGCCAATGGCGATACGCTGCCCCAAACGCTGGCGGGCTTTCCTGTAAAATGGACTAGCAACCATGCGGGCTTCCTTGCAGATGACGGGATTACAGTGGCCCAGGCAAAGGATGATGTGAAACTAACCGCCACAATTACGGGTTTTGAAGGCCTGGCTAGGGATTTTACCGTTGCGCTGGCAGATGATAGCTATGAAGAAATTATCCCTTCGCCAGCAGAAACAGCGGAGAATATTGAAGCTACAGGCGCAGAAGATATTTCTACCGATGATACCGGCAGGCCGTTTACGATTCCTGTTATCGCAGGTGTGTTGGTTGCGCTGGCAGCGGCGGCAGGTTATGTAATGCTGCGGCTAAAAGGCCGTACGGCAAAGCAGGCCTAGCGTAAACGGTTTTGTGAAATATGAATATCCTGCTGATGAAAAAAACCAGTTGGTCGCAAATTGCGACCAACTGGTTTTTTATATGCTTGGAAAATGTTTTGCAGTTTTTTTTGCGAGACTTAGGAAAATAACGGCGACAAAGTAGCTGTTGATTCATTTTGTTCCTCTTGGGGTTTTGTTGTAATTTACGGCTTTTCTTCGTTTTTTATCATAGCTTCTAGCCGCTTGCTGAACAATTGATACACCAATGATATAACAACCAGCAACGCCCCAAGCACAAAATACGATATGATCCGCAACCCCTGGGAAAGCCCGGCCAAATCTATCAAGAAGAGTTTGGCTACAGCCGAAAGGGCAAGAGCCAGCCCAAGCCTTCGCATAATAATTTGCCTTTTCGCAAAGCCATAAAGAATAAATGCCAGTGCAGAGGCCATGTAAATAACGCTAATCCACATGCTATAGAATTGGAAGTTATATTGGGTAATCAAGGTTTGGGTAAGGTAAACGAGGCTATAAACCGCGATAAAAAACGGCAACCATGCAAAAGGCATACTACTATGCAGCACAAAAAACCGTAGCAAATTGTAAACCGCCGCCAGCACAAAGGTCGCCACAACAAGCAAGGTAACAGTTCCCGCAATAAACAGCCCAACAGAGGCGTCCCCCATGCTATACACAATGGGTGATAACATTCCGTTTGCAAAAAGTGCTACCACAATGCTTGCAATATAAAGGCAAACAGCAATAACCCTAACACCCCAGTCCAAAATGGGTCGTATCCGCAAATAGACAATTGCAGTGATGATGGTGACGGTAGTAATAGAAGCAAAAAGCAAATAATCGCTGTTAAAAACCTCTGGCAGCAACGTTAACCTTTGGTCTATTCTAAAAATCAAATAAGCCAGCAGCAGCCAAAAATTGACCAAGGCTACATACTTATAAGCAAAATGCCAGCGGGAAACAAATTCGTTTTTATAAACCATTGCACTTAATATAATTACACTGCCAAAAGTGACGGCAATATACTCAAAGCTGCTCCATCTGGTAAATAATAGCGCAAAAAGGCAAAGTACGGAAACAATCACCCCGATTATTTTAAACCGACGGTTGTTTCTAAGCAGCCCAAAGGTGGTAAGCCCTACGCCTTGCAGCAGCCAGCCCGTGGTTAGCCAGTTAAGGTCAAATTGCATGGGTACAAAAAGCACAACAAATATAATGCCAGTTAAGAAGAAAATTTCGCTAGTGCTGCGGGCAGATTCATCAAATTTCTTGCGCATAATCAAACATGCGCCAATGTAAACCGCAGCGAACACAAATGCCAACAGCCCTATATTTCTGCCCCAGCCAAGTATAAACAGCAGCAAATACAGGCTAACGCAGCTAGCCGTAGTGTTTATTGCCATCATCACAGCCAACGAGCCGCGAAAACGCCCCTTATCCAGCCAAACTCCAATAATCGGAACCGCGGTATAAACGGCAAATGATACAGTGGCAAATGCCATGAGAACAATTTTGTGAAACAATTGAATACCATCCGACATAATTAACTCTTCAATGTAAAAAATAATCATCCAAGTGCTGGCCATGCTAAAAAACATCCCCAAGAAAGCAGGTGCTGTCCATTTCATTTTAATAGACACCGCCAGCACCAGCATATTTAGCAGCAAGAAATACAGCATAGACCCATAATAAAACGGCCAATTAAAGCTGCGCGTAAGGGTAAACAGCGGCAAATATCCGCCCACAAATGCGATAGTTAACAAAACTTGCGATTTGTAATGGGTAGAAAGCCAAAATGCCAAAGCTGTGACAGCCACGCAAATGCCAATGGCTACAAGCATGGGGAAAATCTCCCACCCAAAAAAGCCAAAGGCCAGCCCTATATACATAACAGCCGTACCACCGGCACTTAACCCAAGGGAAAACACATTAGCTTTGCGCCGATTCAGAATCTCACCGGCCACAAGCAAGATTATTCCGCCGGCAAAAATACCAGCCAGCCGCATTTCATTAGTAATACGTGCCTGCACAAAATGCCCCGCGGCAATTGTTCCTATTATAATCAGCAAAATGCCAAGGGCATTGATTAAATTTAGCCCAATCAGCCGCTCTATATTGTTTTTCTTACTAAGTGCCACAACTTGGTCTTTGGTCACTTCTTGGTTGCGAATGTCTTCTAGCATGGCTGCTTCGTCGACCTCCAAAAGCTTCTGCTTTGCTAGTTCTTGGGCTTCCTGGATTTTTTTGCGAGCTTCTTCCCTTATAGTTTCAAGCGTGGTATAGATTTCCTCGGAGGCCTGTACATGATAGGCCTCTAGTTGCTGCTTCAGATGGTAGACTCTTGCATCTACGTTATACTCTAAGTTTTTTAGCCTTCTTAATGCTACGTCGTTTGTGTTTTGGAACATTAGGTGCAGCTTTTTTTCAAAATTATCTATTATGCGATTTTTTTCGCTAAAAGTGTGTTCGTAAAGGGAATTGGATAGGCTGGCGTTTTGCTCTTTTATTTTTTCGTAATCGCTGGCGAGGGCATCATGGGCGATGGTTAGCTTTTTTAGGCTGGCCTGTAACTCTTGGTTTTCCTTGTACAAATCGTTAGCTTGGATTTCGTTAATCCGGGCTTGCAGTTCTGCCAATAACTCTTTTTGGCGGCTTACTATGTTTTGTAATTCTTGCATAAATGACCCTCCTGTCCAATGAGGCGCTGCCCCATGCCCCGCTATCTTGGGCGAAGCCCAACTTCGCTTCCTTTGGCTACGCACTGAAACCTACAAATGTTTGTATAGCCTATCTGTTCTGCCGCAAAAACTCCACAGCCTCACAAAAATACCCCGGCCATTCTGCCTCAAACTCCATCCCCTCACCAGTGGCGGGGTGCACAAAGCTCAGCCTCTGGGCATGCAACAGCTGTCCATTCACATCCATTCCCTTCATAGCAACCGTGCCGTAAATCTCATCTCCCAGCACAGGGTGGCCAATATGCGCCAAATGCACCCTTATTTGGTGTGTGCGGCCAGTCTCTAGCTGGGCTTCTATCAGGGTATGGTTTTTAAAGAACTCCATTGCTTCTATATAAGTGACGGCATCGCGGCCGTGACCTGGTTTGGTTATGGCCATTTTTTTGCGGTTGTTGGGGTGGCGGCCTATGGGTAGGTCTATTTTCAGCTTAGGTTTTTTCAATATGCCGCGGCAGATTGCATTATATGTACGCCCCATGCTACGGGCAGCCAACTGGCCTGATAAGGCCTGATGGGCGGCATCGTTTTTGGCAACCACAAGCAGCCCGGATGTGTCCTTGTCTAGCCTATGGACTATGCCGGGGCGCATCACGCCGCCTATGCCAGATAAATCTTTACAATGGTGCAGCAATGCGTTAACCAAGGTGCCGCTGTGGTTGCCTGCTGCAGGGTGTACCACCATGCCCTGGGGTTTGTTTATCACCAGCAGATGGCTGTCCTCAAAAATTATATTTAGCGGGATGTCTTCTGCAAAAGCCTCGGCTGGGGTGGGTTGGGGGAGGTTTATCTCCAAAATATCCCCGGCTTGTAGCCTGTGGTTTTTTTGTAATGGTTTTGTGCCAATAAGCACATTGCCGTCTGCCAGCAATTTTTGGGCAGCGCTACGGGTTGGGATTTCGCCTATGCCAGACAGGAAAACATCCGCACGAACTCCTGCGGCCTCTGGCGGGATTATTATTTGCATGGCTACATTTCCTTCACTACAAACAACGTTACAAAGGCCAGCATAATGCAACCCACAACTACATAAACATCTGCCAGGTTGAAAATATACGGGAAGAACGAAAACTCGAAGCGCAGCATATCTCGCACACGGCCAAGGCTAATGCGGTCAATCAGATTGCCAGCGCCACCGGCTACTATTAGTATAATAGGCACACGAAGCCACCAGCTTCTATCCACCCTTGGCAGGCGGGTATAATAATACCAAACCAGCCCCACCAGCAGCAAAAATTTAAGCCCCGCAAAAACCCATTGCCCCCAGGCCGCATCTGCAAAGAGCCCAAAGGCCACGCCGCTGTTCTCGAAGTATATAAGCCCAAGAAGCCCAGGCACAATCACGCGCCCAGGCTCCCCCATTAGGTTATTTTCTGCCCATATCTTTAGCCAAATATCAAGGGCAACAAGCCCCCAGGCCACCACAGGCAGCATCAAAATGCTAATCAGTTTATTCATCGGCAAAGGAGATGCCCATAGACTTTGCTACCATAACAAGCTCGCTGCTAGGGTCTACAAGTTTTGCGCCGCCGGTGGAAACCGTGGTAGAATCCGCAATAACTTTCTCTAGGCTGATGCTGCCCATTACGCCGTTGTTAAGCGTAACCATTTCGCCAAATTTGCCGTCGCGTATAAGTTCTGCGGCCTTTGTGCCATAACGCGCAGATAATATCCTGTCCGCAGGTGAAGAATCACCGCCGCGCTGCAAATGCCCCAGTATACAATGGCGCACTTCATGTTCCACTAACGGTTCAAGCTGGGAAGCAATCTTTGCCGCCACGCCGCCAAAACGGATGGAGTCGGGGCTATCTTCCACAACTTTACTTACCACGGCGTCGCCGCCTCTTTCTGTTGCGCCTTCGGTAACGGCAACTATGGTGAACGGACGGCCAAGGGCATCGCGCTCTTTAATTTTCTCCACTATGCCTTGGATATTGTACGGAATCTCTGGTATGAGGATAACATGGGCGTTGGCGGCAATACCTGCATGCAAGCAAATCCAGCCGGCGCTGCGCCCCATAACTTCTACTACCAAAACCCTGTGATGGCTTTCTGCTGTGGTTCTAAGGCGGCCAATGCTTTCCGACACTATGCTAACGGCGGTATCAAAACCGAAGGTGGCATCTGTTGCAGAAAGGTCGTTGTCTATAGTTTTTGGCACACCAACTACATTAATGCCTTTGCGTGCAAAGTCACGGGCGCTAGTAAGAGTTCCGTCGCCGCCCAGCACTACAAGAACATCCACGCCTTCTTTTTTCATGTTTTCTACGGCTACATCGGAAACATCTTTTTTAACCATTACGCCGTTTTCTTCCACGGTGTAATCAAAGAGGTTGTCCTTGTTAGAATTGTACAAAATGCTACCGCCAAGATGCTGTATGCCTGCTGTGCCTTGTATGGTAAGCGGCATAAAGTCGTTGTTGTAAAGCCCACGGTAGCCAAATTTGTAGCCGATAATCTCGCAGTCCATCATGCTATGGCATGCACGTACCATTGTAAAGATAACGGCGTTGAGCCCGGGTGCGTCACCGCCACCAGTTAGGATTGCAATTTTTTTCTTTTTCATTTTTCTGTTCCTCCATTTAATAGCGGGGCGGTTCTTCACATTGAAAAAACCTGTCCCAAAAATCGCATAAGACCATTGTATACTATTTTTGCAAATTTGTCTTGACTTTTTCTAAGTTTTATTCTAAAATATTTCAGAATCCCACCCCCGATAGGGATTTATGGCAATGAACGCAATTTAAAGTAAGTAAAGCAGGACATCAGGAGGAAGACAAATGAGATCCACCTATATTACTAAGCCACTGGAAATAGAGCGTAAGTGGTATGTTGTAGACGCGGAAGGCCTAAACCTAGGCAGGCTGGCGTCTCAGGTAGCCCATGTATTGCGAGGCAAGCATAAACCCATTTTTAGCCCCTCTGTAGACACTGGCGACTACGTGATTGTTATAAATGCCGATAAAGTTCAAGTTACCGGCCGTAAAATGGAACAAAAAATCTATGTGCGCCATTCCGGATTCATTGGCCACCGCAAAGAAACAACGTTGAAGGATATGTTGGACAAAAAGCCGGAATACGTGCTACACCACGCCGTAAAGGGTATGCTTCCAAAAAATAACCTTGGGCGTAAAATGTTTTCTAAATTCCATGTGTACGCAGGCCCAGAGCATAAGCATCAGGCTCAACAGCCAGAAGTGCTGACGTTTGATAACTTGTAAAAGGAGTAACATAATATGCCATCTGTTTCTTACTACGGCACAGGCAGAAGAAAAAGCTCTGTAGCCCGTGTTTATCTTCAACCCGGCAAGGGTGAAATTATCATCAACAAAAGAGGTATAGACGATTATTTTGGTCTGGATACCTTAAAACTAATCGTGCGCCAGCCACTAGAATTAACCAGCACACTTGGCAAGTTTGATGTGAAGGTTAACGTATTTGGCGGCGGCTACACTGGCCAAGCCGGTGCAATTCGCCACGGTATATCTCGTGCGCTTCTTCTTGCAGATGACGATTTTAGGTCGCCTCTTAAAAAAGCTGGCTTCCTTACTCGTGACCCTCGCATGAAAGAGCGTAAAAAATACGGACTTAAAGGTGCTCGTCGTGCGCCACAGTTCAGCAAACGCTAATATATCCAAGGATACGCAAAACCCCCGGCTTGTTGTTGCCGGGGGTTTTGTCCAAATACGGTCTTTTGCCAAAATTAACCTTTTTTTGGATGTAATAGGCAAGAGGGCAGACAATTATCACAATATAGAATCTGTGATGCAGGAGCTTGATTTCGGTGATAATATCAGCATAAGCATCCCTATAAAGAAGGGATTCCGTGGCTTTTCCCGTGATGCTTTGATATCCGTATTCCAACCGACGCAAAACGTAACCCTGGAAGTAACCGGTATCACCGAGGGCTTCCCCCTAGACGAAGATAATCTAATAATAAAAGCTGTAAAAACCTTGCTGCGTGAGCATAGAATCACCGGCAATTTGCATATTAAAGTAGAAAAGAACATCCCAATGGGTGCAGGCCTAGGGGGCGGTAGCAGCAATTGTGCAGCAACCTTGCTTGGTGTAAACGAAATATTTCAGCTAAATACCCCCATGGAAAGATTGATGGAACTGGCCAAAAGCCTAGGGGCAGATGTGCCATTTTGCCTAATGGGCGGCACTGCGTTAGCTGAAGGCATTGGCGAGAAACTAACGCCACTCACCCCGCATCCACCATGTTATGTGGTGCTGGCATTTCCGCGGATACCTGTGCACACTGCAGAAACCTATAAAAGATTAACCGAGCTTGGCGATGGCAGCCGCCGCCAAGAATTCATAAAAGCCTACGAAACTAATAATATAGACGAAATATCCGGCGCATTCTACAATATATTTACAGAAATAACCGCCGCAAGAAACCTAGAAATACCTAAGCTAATATCCGACCTAAAAAACTACGGTGCAATATCTGCATCTATGACAGGCACAGGCCCAACAGTTTTTGGCTATTTCCGAACCCAAGCTGAAGCCCGGGCAGCCTGCGATAATATAAAGGCGAAAACAATCTTGACCCAAATAAATTAGAGTTCTTTTAAAACTTTTGTTGAAACTGAACCCGCAAAATGCGGGCGGTGCGGGGCGCCGGGTTCGCGAAGCGAATTTTCCGGAAAGTTTTTAGAGGTGTCGGAGGCTGTCAAAACCTCTGACGGTTTATGTCTTAACCTAGGGGTTTGCCTATGAAGCGTAAAAATTTTAACATGCCTACTTTGGATGATTTAGAGATTCCTCAGGCATCATCAAAAAAGAAGAACAGGCCTACTAAGGCGAGGTCTTTGCCGGAGGTTGCTTTAGACTTGCTGCCGGGCAAAGAGCGCCAACGTGCCGATGCCGGGGCTGAAAAAATGTCCCATCGCCAGGTAGAAATCATGAAACCTAAACGTAGCCAGAAAAAAAACAGGCCGGCTTCAGGCAGGAAGCACGGCTCGGCTGGCCGCGCCCGCAAGGCAACCTTTAGCAGGTTTAAGTTAAGTGTAGACGGGCGGCGTAGGTTAAGTTTTATGTCAATTATAGTGGCCGTTTTGGTTATTGTAATTATCGTGGGCAGCAACCTGTTAAGCCATAATGCTTTTGCGGTTTATTTAGATGGCCGCCATATGGGTTATATCCCCATAGATGTAGAGCTGGAGTCTGAAACATTTCATAACCAGGCCGTAGCCATGTTGGAGGCAGGGGGCGCAAGTGTACTTGTGGACCAGCGCGTGACAATCCGCGCAACAAGAGCCTCCCGTGGGGATATTGTTCCGCGGCTTAATATGGCTGGTACATTAAGCCGTAATTTTACTTATAGGGTTTTGCTAAGGGCGATATATGTAAATGGGGATTTCGAGGCGCTTGTGCGTACAGATGAATGCGCGGAAGAAGTGGCCAGGATGCTAAAAGAGCCGTTTGAAACGGTAAACACCGTTCATTCTGAATTTGTGGATAGATGGGATGTTCGCGTCGAGACTATAGATATGGAAGATGCAAACATTCTCACCCCGGTGGGTGCTTTCGAAAGGTTGGACAGGCCAACAGTTTACAGGCATGCCCATGTGGTGCAAAGCAACGAGAACCTGGGCGTTATAGCCACAAGGTTTAACACCACGTCTGAAAGAATCGCCCAAGACAATAACATAACCCTGCAAACAATAATCCGCCCAGGGGATGTGCTGTATGTGCAAACCACAAGGCCGTTGCTAAGCGTGCGCACCGTGGATGAATTGGAAAGCGAGGAAACTATTCCAATTTCTACAGAAGTGCGTTACGACCCAGATGTGCCAGAAAATGCCCCCCGTGAGATAATCCAGCAGGGCCAAGAAGGCCGAAGGCAAGTGATACACCGCATCACAAGGATAGACGGCATAGAAGTAAGCAACGAAACCATGCCCGGCCAAATTATAACCCCGGATGTGACGCATATAGTAGTAGAAGGCACAGGCCCAACCCAATCGCTGTTTGAATGGCGGCCAGCCAGCTAATGGCGTTATAGCCCTGGAAATATAAAGCTGCCACCATGGCAAACCCGCGTGAAATGTAAGCTTTCTGCCGTAGCTAAGGGGTATGCTTTAATCTGAAGATAGTAGATGTCGTTAAGTTTGACAAAAATTTAGCTTAAATTTTGAGCAAAAACCCCAGTTTTTCAACCTTTTTGGGGCTTACCTGTACAGAAACCCCCTCGTTTTGCCTTAAAAATGGTACCATACGGTACCATTTTCGGAAAATATATCAATTTCGGAGAATATGTCAATCCTATGTAATGATGCTAGATTGCCCACGGTTTATAAGCTGCTATAAGGAGCTTCCATTTATAGTTTTTCTGTGGCAGGCGGGATAGATTTAGCCTAAAATGATGCATGGCTAAAACTTCGCCAGTTCACCTACCAGCAAGGCCTCTTTAATGCGGATGTAGGTGCCCTTCATGCCAAGTGAGCGGGTTTCAACCAGCCCAGCCCCTTCCAGCTTACGCAGGGCAGCCGTAACCACAGAGCGGGAAACCCCAGCATCTGCAGCAATTTCACCGGCCACAAGCAGCCCCTCGGGCTTGCCGCCTAGGGATTTAACCAGCCGCACCCCAACCTCTAGCTCTGAAAAACTTAACGTGTTTACAACAGAACGAATAGACTCTGCGCGGCGCTTACCATCCGCCAGAGCCTGTTCGTCCTTATTTTTAATAACTAATGCACATAAGCCAAACGCAACCCCCACCGCCAGTTGTTCTTCCGGGGAGAAGGGCGCGTTACGGCTTATGCTAAGGCTGTAGCCCATGATGCTGCCTTGGTGGCTGTGGTTATGGCTGCCGTTTAAAATATCATCATGCAGCAGCTGCAAAACTACATTTCCGTCATCTTTGGCTAATGTAACCGTGGCGCAGGTGGCAAGCCGCAGCTGCTGGCATATATCTTCCAGGCTGGGCTTGGTCGCTTGCAACTGTAGGTTAAGCTGGTTTACAAAATTATTTATCATGGCGTTAAATTTCTAGGCTTACGCTTCTTTGGATTTCGTACATTCTCTCGTCTAGGTCTGCTATTTCTTGGGCGCATTTTTCCAAGGCTTGGCTTATATGCAGTGGCATTGCGTCGTTATATTTGTATCTTGCCTTATGTTCTAGGGTTGCCCAAAAATCCATGGCTTGGGTGCGTATTTGCAATTCCACAGCCAGGTGCTCTGTTCTATCTGTTAAATGCACGGGTACATTAAGTATCAAGTGGTGACTGCGGTAGCCGCTGGGTTTGGGGTTTGTCACATAATCTTTCTCTGCCAGTAGCTTGATATCCGGCTGGCGCTTAAAAATTTCCGCTAAGTCTGAAATATCTTTGGCATACGAACAGATGCATCTTATCCCGGCGATATCTGTTAAATGCTGCCTGGCGTCATCTGCCGTAAGGGCAATCCCGCGGCTGTTTAGCTTGCGTGCAATACTTTCTGGCGTTTTTAGCCTGGTTTTAACATGTTCTATTGGATTATATTGCTTCAAGTTATTAAAATCTTCTTGCAAAACATCTACTCTGGTTTGCATATCTTTCATCACACAGCGGTAAAGTACTAAATGATTCTTTAGCTTTTCAAACTCATCTTGTGAAAATCGCAAGAATATCACCCCTTCGCTGGGGTTATTATAACATAAACCGTGTGGCTTTGCCTAGGATGCAAAGGCGAGCAGGATGCAAAGCGCCCGGCAAGCCCCACACCACATAAACTTCTAAAAATTTTTGATATTGGAGGAAATAAAATGAAGAGATTTTGGTTTGTTTTAGTTTTGTTAGGATTTGTTGGCTGTGGTTGGCGTGAAAATGCTGCTGAGGAGCGTGTTGAAGCGGTTGAGCCTACTACTGTTGTAGAGGCTGTTGCGCCCACGCCTGCAGTAGAAGAAACCCCAACCCCAGCGGCAGAAGATGCTTCGGGCCAGTTGGTTTTTGCTACTTCGTTTGAGGAGTCTTACGACGGCATTGAGGCTGTGGGTGGCATTGTGGAGCGCTCTACGGTGTATGTGCGCAGTGGTGAATATTCTGTGGTGGTGGCTGCGCGTAGCGAACCTTGGCACGGGCTTGCGCTGGACGTTACGGAGATGGCAACCCCGGGCGGCAGTTATATGTTCTCTGTTTGGGTAAGAAACCCTGGGCATTGGCGCACTGGGTTTCAGTTGATGATTATTGTAGATGGGCAGGCTTCAGTTATGTACGGCAGCGAGGCTGCCATCGTTTTAAACCCAGATTTATGGACAAACCTTGTGGGATATTTTGAAATGCCAGCCGCAGCGGAGAATGTGAAGTTGGCCGTGCAAACCCAGGATGACGCGCATCAGGTTTTCTTTGTGGATGATGTGTCGCTTTATTCCCAGGCCGCCCATATTTCTGGCTGATAACCTACGGTGGCTTGTTTGCCATTGCGTACTATTGGCGTTTTGAACATGCCGGGGTTGTCTAGCAGCCGTTCTTCGGCATCTTCGCGGCTGGATAGGTATTGTATAAACTGCGCTTCGTATTCTTTAGATTTTTCATCCATAAGTGCATCCATGCCGCCTACGGCCGCCTTTACGCCTTTGTATTCGCCAGGGCTCATGCCAAATTTATTCACCTCTATAAATTGAAACTTAATTTTTCGTTCTTTAAAATACCGCTGCGCCTTCTTCGTATCAAAACATTTGGCCTTGCCGAAAATTTGAATATTCATAAATAAATCCCTTTCTTTAGCAAAATTTGACCGATATCACCCCCAATAAAATTAAAGTTTTTGCCCCGCTTTTTTCAAAAAGCGGGTCGGGGTGCGGGGACAAAGTCCCCGCGGTCTTAAATACAGGAGGTACGATATGACAAAAATTGAACAGAACCGCCGTTTTATGCATTGCCCGTCTTTTTATGAGGGGATGAAGCTTAGTGACCAGGCCAGCGGGGTTAAGCCGCCGGCTTTTGGCAAGGAGATTGTGGGGGAGCTGATTGTGCTGCCAAGTTTTGAGCCTATAGCGGCAGATGTGCCGTATACGAAGCTGTTGGATGCGCGGCGTAGCGTGCGTAGTTATGATGCCGAATACGCCATGACCCAGGCAGAACTTGCGTTTATGCTTTGGAGCGTTAATGGCATACAAAGGTTTAGGGATGATGTGGCCACTTTTAGGCCTGTGCCAAGTGGCGGTGCGCGGCATCCATTCGAGACGTATTTTGTGGTGAAATCTGTTGAGGGCCTAAAGCCTGGGCTGTATCATTACCTGCCAACAGAAAATATCGGCGAAAAGCGCGTAACCATCGAGTTTTTGGGTGATATGGCGCAGCATGAAGAAACCGTGACAGAAATGGTGGCCGGGCAGGTCTGGGTGGCGAAAGCCTCTGTATTGCTGCTGTATAGCTGCATTCCATACAAGGCCGAATGGCGTTACCACGAAATGTCGCATAGGGTGCAGCTTATAGACCTTGGCCATGTAGGGCAGAATGCCATGCTTAGTGCCGTGGCACTTGGGCTTGGTAGTTGCTGCCTGGCAGCTTACAATCAGGTCGCCTGCGATAAGCAAATTGGCTTGGATGGGCTGGAAGAGTACACTGTCTATGGTGTGGCCGTGGGGAAAGAAAGCTGATATATAGTCGCTCCACCCAAAAACCATCGCATTATAGAACTTGTAAATTTCCCGCAAGTCTTCGTCGCTAAAAAAAAACTTGCGCACATAAATCTTGTGTGCAAAATCAACTTCTTGCAGGTTTATCATTAAATAATTCAAAACGGTTTCGCCTATCGCGACAAAAAGCCTGAAACGCCTTATCCCGGCATTTCATAGGCCGCTCTGCGAGACCGATTCTCATTTATTTTGCTGTTGGTAGTTGATTTTGCATCGATTATGATTTCAACTAATTACATATTGTAATTAGTTGGTTTTATTTTGTTCGAAAGAGGCACCGGTATAGACATAGCCGTATTGCACGGCGCACCTGGCCGTGGGAAAACTACAGCGGGCAAAAAACCGTATGAAAGCACGGGCTTGCGCCAAGCGAGGCTAAAAACGATAGCGGCGGTTATGTTGCCAGTTTACATTCGCATATGTTCTAAAAATAAAACTTAACCAGCCGGGTTTTAGTGTACGCACCCGCATTCTCCATACTTTTTTTAGAGTTATGGTTGTAATACCAGCAACCAGATAAAACCCTATATCCTTTTCCAAAACAGATTCGCTTTAAATGTTCTAAAATATTTGCGGCTATCCCTTGTTGGCGATATTGTTCACAGACATACATGCCAATGCTTGAAATATTTTTTAACACCCTTCCATAATTAATAACCCCAAAACCAACAACATTGCCGTCATATTCCACAACATATATTTCTATATGACCGGCACCATTGTACAGTTTTTTAATGATTCCATCAAAAAAATCCCCGCTTAACTTTAATGTTTCACAATCTTTGTCAATGTCTGCAACCCTTAAATTTAATGCTTTTTTGCGCTCTGCCGGTATCTCTTTTTCTGTGTAGATGGCAAAATACGCTTGTTTTTCTACTTTAGCGAAATTATCAAAACAATGGCTTATAAAAAATTCATCACCTGTTGGAACCATTGCATTTGTTACGCTTTCGTGTTTTTTTACTCTTGTAAATAGTCCTTGCGCTTGATTCGCATAGGGAACAAATACATTAAACAATGTTATGGTGCTATTTTCATGAATGGCAAAAAAACCAACAATGTCATCACAAACCATCATTTTGTAATGATTGCTTGCAATCACAATTCCTTCCCAAAATGAATCAATGGTAATTTTATTCGATTCGATATAATCCTCAATATAAGGGTGAATTTCTTCCCATTTACATGGGAAAAATAAAACTTCATTGTTAGACATAATACGCGCCCCCATTTGGTAAATTTTTTACATAAGGTACATTAGCTAGGTTGCCTAATACTCAACCCGAAGCAGCGTCAACCCCTGTGGCGGCATGGTTTTGCCAGCCTGCGCCCTATCCAACGATGCGATTATGCCCGGTACATCATCAACCTTGCCAAGCCCCGCATACACCACTGTCCCGGCCACAATCCGCACCATATTATACAAAAACGCATTACCCCTAATGGTAAGCGTGTAGACATCATCTGCAAAATCCACCTGGCAGGAATAAACCTCTCGCACGGTAGTTTTCGCACTAGACCCCGCCGCACAAAACGCAGCAAAATCATGCCGCCCCACAAATGCCTGGGCGGCTTTTTGCATCTTGGCAAGGTTCAACTCTTGCGGAACATGAGCCGCATAGCGCAGCAGTAGCGGGTTGGGGCAGGGGGCAGAATGAATCCTATATGCATATGTTTTGGCAACTGGGTTAAAGCGCGGGTTAAAATCATCCGCCACAACCTGCGCCGCCAGCACAGAAATATCCGCCGGCAACATACCGCTTAGCACCACCGGCAACTTATCCAGCGGCACCTTCAATCCATCTGCAAAAAAAGCCACCCGCTGCCCCAGTGCATGCACCCCGGCATCTGTTCTGCTAGCCGCGCGCACCACAACCGGGCAGCCAAGTAGCTCTGCCAATGTATTTTCAACTATCTCCTGCACAGCCACGGCATTCTCCTGCCGCTGCCACCCGGCATAATTTGTACCGTCATATGCGACAGTTAATAAAATTTGCATAATAATCCTCTATTTTAAAGCTGTAACCCTGCCCGCATTCCTGAAAAAAGCGAACCAAAAGACTTTAACATTGGAATCTATATCAAACGAAGTTTGATGCAAAAGCCCAGGGTGGCCGCGCTTTTCGGCCATCCCAGGCTTTTGCCCAATAGCTACGATGAAGTAAAGCCCCAAAAGTTAAAGTTTTTTGCTTCTTTTTTTCAAAAAAGAAGGAGGGGTTAAATCACACAGATTCAGTATCAAGTACAGCCGCATCAAACAGCGCATCTACTTCTGCAGATGGCTTTTTGGTCGCTAGTGTTACTATTATTGCCGTAGCCAGCCCTGCAAAGAAGCCTGGCACTATGGCGAATAGATTGAAGGCTGCTATATCGGTTACGTTGCCTAGTACAATCCAGCTTACGTTAACCACAGTACCCACGATAATGGCTGCCAGCGCGCCAGAGAAGTTAAAGCGCTTCCAGTACAGGCTCAAAATAACGGTTGGCCCAAATGCCGCGCCGAACACGCCCCATGCATGGCCAACAAGGTCCATGATTGTGCCAAGGTTGGGGTTGGAGGCTATTATAGTAGATGCAAATGCCACCACAAGAACCACCACGCGCCCCACCCAGATAGTTTCACGGTCGGAGGCGTTTTTCCTAAATATCGGCTTGTAAACGTCTGCTGTGAAGGCCGATGAAGATACCAGAAGCTTAGCATCGGCAGAACTCATGGCCGCGGAAATGATTGCAGACAGCAATATGCCAGAGATAACTGCCGGGAACAGCGCACGAGACATCACGATAAACACTTGCTGAGCATCGTCGATAACAATGCCTTGCTGCCTTGTATAGGCCAGTGCCATAATACCCACCAGCACAGAGAATGTAAGAATAAGTACATTCCAAGAAATACTGATGGCCGCGCTCTTTTTAACCTCTGCATGGCTGCGGATAGACATGTACCGGATTATGATATGAGGCATGCCAAAATACCCAAGCCCCCAGCCAAAGCCCGTTAAAATATGGCTAATACTGGCCCAGTCTGCGTTTCCGCTGGCCATCATATTCCAATAGCCGTCTGGGAAAAATTCTGCAGAAAGTGCGCCAGGGTCGATTACAAGCAGGGCGAACAGCGGTGCGGCCATTAGCGCACCAAGCATCATAAGCCCTTGGAAAAAGTCTGACCATGCAACGGCCTTAAACCCGCCAAGGAAGGTGTAAATTACCACAAAGCCCGCCACAATATACATGCCAAAAACTCTTTCCATGCCAAAGAGGGTGTCAAATAAGATACCACCGGCGCGGATGTTTACAGATGCATAGGCAGTGTATGCCAGCAAAAATATTACGGCACATACTACTTGTAGGGCCTTGCTTTTAGATAGGAAGCGGTTTGTAAAATATTGCGGCAGGGTGATAGAGTCGTCGTATCCTATGGAAAAACGACGTAGCCGCGGTGCGATAAAAATCCAGCTAAGCATATAGCCGATTGCAAGCCCGATAGCAATCCAAACCCGGCTCATGCCAAATGTGAAAATAGCGGCGGGCAAGCCCATAAGTACCCAGGCGCTCATATCCGAAGCGCCGGCAGACAGCGCCGAAACCCATGCGCCAAGCTGCCTGCTGCCAAGGAAATATTCCTTGTCGCCGCCTTTTACTTTCATGAAGCAGTAGATGCCAAAAACCAGCAGCAGCACGAAGTAAACGATAAATACAATCACTTCTCCCATTACAACCATACAAATTTCCTCCCTTTAATTTAGTATATTCGTCTATTATATGTTAAAATGGTCTTATTGACAAGATATTGTCTTAAAAAGGATAACAAGGAGTGATTCCATTGACCTTTCAAGAACATTTAACGCAGGAATTTGCACAGTCTAAACAGGCTATTCTTTTTGCCTTAGGGAACTTGCCCGGGGCCAAAACAATAGTGGTGAATATTGGCGTAAACAGCCTGGTGCATGATACGGGGCTGCTCAATATCCGCAATTTTAAGAATTTTATTAAGGATATTTCAGAGCTGATAAACGCGCAGCAAAATAGGCATGTTGTGATTGTGGTTTCTGATTATTTAAAGCAGGCAAAATACCTGCAAAACCACGAGATGCCATCCAAAAATTCTGGACTGTATTCTGCGCTGGTGGCCTTGGTGCAAAATGATTTGGCTAATCTTTTTAGTGATGAATTTTCGGAATACAGCCTGCGTGCCATCGGGCTGCCCATTGGCGACGCTGATAACCATAGCGAGCATAATAAAACGATAAAAACCCTGGAGACTATTGTGTTTTCACAAGCGAAATCTAGCGAGACTAAAATCGAGGCCATTAGGGCCTTGCTTAATAGCAAAAAAACCGCCAGCAAGAAATCTAGTTCATTGAAAAAAATTAGCGAGACTATCCGCGGGTTGTTTAGGCATTTCCCCCGGGCTATACCCATAATAATGGAGGACCCAACCCATACCGGCAACCTAGGTGACGAAGAATTTGCCGCAGGGATTGCCATTGCCATAAATGCAGATGCATTGGTGGCTATTTCACAAAAGGGAATGCTTTTTACCACAGACCCCGGCAAGAAAAAAGGCAGCGCCGCGCCGTTTTATTGCTACGACAGCGGGCGCAAATCGCCCTTTGCCAAGGCGCGACAGCAGGCTTTGGCCAAGAAAATTAATGCCGCCAGCCTTGTTAATGGCAACACCAAACCCATACCAATGCTGCTGGCCGCCAGCGACCGCCCATTTGCCATCGCAAATATGTTTAGCGAGGATACTATCGCAGATATATGCGGTGGGGCTTGGCCAAAATTTACCCTGTTTGTGGATTCTGGCAACCCGGCGCTGCCCATAGAGGCGCGGCATATTTCTGGCAAGATTGTGATAGACAAAAATGCAGTAAAGGCGCTAGTTGACGAGAAGGGCAGCCTTTTGCTGGCCGGTGTTGTGGAAATAGCTGGAGAATTTGATGCCCGGCAGGTGGTAAGCATTGTAGACCAAGCCGGGGTGGCAGTTGGGGTAGGGGTTGTTGGCCATTCTGCCCAGGAAATTGCGGCTTTGATGGGCGGCGATGCAGCCGTAGAGCTGATCAGCCGGGATAAGATGCGGGTAAGTGCCGGGTAAGTAACTTTTCTTCAAATTCGTGCCGCAAAACCCTTTGGCAGAATAGGCATACGCAAAAACATTTCAGTTGGTCGCAAATTGCGACCGACTGAAATGTGAACGCGCAAACAAACACAGAAAACCGCAGGAGGCAATTATGAGAATTGTAATAAAAATCGGCACATCGTCGTTAACATATGCCACTGGCAGGCTCAACTACCGCTATGTAAAGGTGCTAGTAGGGGTTTTATGTGACCTTAAAAATATGGGCCATGAGGTGGTGCTGGTATCATCTGGCGCAATGGGCGTTGGCCTTGGCAAAACCACCTTGGCGAAAAAGCCAGCCGAAACAGACTATCGCCGCGCCCTTGCGGCCATAGGGCAAAGCTCGCTGATGGCCATTTACGAAGAACTTTTTGGCGCGTATGGCTGCCAGGTTTCCCAGGTGCTTATCACAAAATCTGCATTGCAGGACGAAGCCAACAAGAATGACATAGCCAGCGCATTCTCTCGGATGTTCGAGCTGGAGATAATCCCCATCGTTAACGAAAATGATGTGGTGGCTTCAGATGCCATGAAGTCCATGGATTTATTCGGGGATAATGATACGCTGTCTGCCCATGTGGCGGAGTTTATTAAGGCAGATTTGCTTATCATCCTGTCTGATATCAACGGCTTGTACGACAGCGACCCTAGGGGCAACCCAAATGCAAAAATTATCCCCCTAGTAACGCATCTAAACGATGAAATTTACAAAATGGCCAGCGGCGCAGGCACAGCCCGGGGCACAGGCGGCATGGCCACAAAGTTAAACGCCGCCGCCATAGTAATGGCAAGCGGCAAAGACATGGTGATAACCAACAGCAGCCGTCCAGATGATTTGTACAAAATAGTGGCGGGTGAGGCCGTGGGTACGCTATTTAAAGGACGGGCCTAACAGGCCGCCAGCGATTTCCAAAAGGGGGGCAATATGGACTACATCATAAAACGCAGCAAGCGTAAAACCATAGCAATTTATATAAAAAACGGCCAGGTAGAAGTCCGTGCGCCGCTTGGCTGCCCCATGGCCGCCATTGAAGGCTTCGTGGAAGAAAAACAGGGGTGGATTTCAGGCAAGCTGGCCACCTCCCAAGAACAAGCCGCAGCAAGGCGTGATTTCGCCCTGGGTTATGGCGATTTTATCACCTTACGTGGGCGGCAGTACCCAATTGTGGCTAGGGCAGGGGATAGAGCCGGGTTTTGTGGCGAGAGCTTTTACATGCCGTCAGGGCTGGCAGTAGATGCGATTCGGGATATTTGCATCAAACTATACCACCGCCTGGCAAAAAGCCATATTGAAGAAAGAATCGCGGCATATGCCGCCAAGCTGGGCTCGCCCGCCACCGTAAAAATAAACAGCGCGAAAACCCGCTGGGGAAGCTGCTCTGCCCGCAAGAGCATCAACTTTTCGTGGCGGCTAATCATGGCTGCAGACCCTATTATAGACTATGTAGTGGTGCACGAGCTGGCACATATGCAAGAAATGAACCATTCCCCAAGGTTTTGGGCGATTATAGAAAAAATCATGCCAGATTATTACCTGCACCGGCAGGGGCTAAAAAAACTGCAAAAGCGGCTAGCATCGGAGGATTGGTAATGTTAACATTGTTTTTTTCCGGCACTGGCAACACTGAATATATAGCGCGGGCGTTTAGCCAAAAAATGCAATACCACTGCCTTTCTATAGAAGACGAGGCAGATTTCCCGGCAGAGATAGCCGCCGCAGATACATTGGCAATATGTTACCCCATTTACGGCTCGCGAGTGCCGCTTATAATGCGCGAGTTTGTTGCGCGGCATATGGATATATTCCGTGGCAAAAAGTTGGTGATACTTGTTACGCAGCTAATTTTTTCCGGAGATGGGGCTAGGGTGCTTTGCGATATTTTCCCGGCTGGGCATGTGGAGGTAATTTACGGTAGGGTGGAAGCCCAACGCCTTACCATATCACTATGGCAGGTTTTTGGGACAGCCCCCTCCGAACCGGACGGACACCTTTCGATGTATCCGGCTCTCCGATTGCTTCTAAACCGATAAGTC
>Ga0123355_10000375_pt1 | contig 57436 bp, 44 predicted proteins | sample TergutEmb28metaG_3_FD_89872 | JGI IMG/M metagenome (GOLD analysis project Ga0123355, IMG submission 89872) | Embiratermes neotenicus P1 segment gut microbial communities from Petit-Saut dam, French Guiana - Emb289 P1 | ecosystem: Host-associated > Arthropoda: Insects > Digestive system > Gut ... | reverse complement strand
GAGCGCAAAATTCTGCGTTGAAGCTTCGCAGAACTTTTGCGCTAAAATGTAGTTTAAGTTCGCACCAAGTGCGAACTTAAACGTCAAAAGAGCGCAAAATTCTGCGTTGAAGCTTCGCAGAACCTTTGCATATCAGCTTACGCCGCAGAACAAAAAACATCATCAAAAGCCCGGTTTTGCCGGGCTTTTATCATGCCTTGGCGTATCATCTCAAGTAATGCTAAGAAGGTCACAACCATCTCTGTACGGCTGCGGCAGTTTTCGAATAGGGAAGACAGTAGCACTTGCTTTTCTGTCTCCAGCCGTAAGCGGATATAGGCTATCTTTTCCGGTAATGTAAACCGCTCTCGCTGCATCTCACCAAAGTCGGCCCGGATGGGGTCCCGCTTTGCGGCCCTTCTACTCATTACATCCGTAAATATATCCCATATCTGAGCCAGGTCCACACCTTCCATAATAGGGGATTGGGCATCTATATCCTTTTCGATTTCCGCCAACAAAGATGGCTCGCCGGCACCAGAAATACGTATCCCCGGCGGAGAAATACGGGTCAACTCCGCAGCCAGGGCCTGGGCTTGCTGATAGGCCAGTAGTTTTTGCACAAGGGCCTCCCTGGGGTCTTCTTCAACCTCGTCAGAGTCATTCTTTGGTTTTGGCAGCAGCATTTTTGACTTGATTTCCAAAAGGGTCGCCGCCATTAGTACATATTCGCTCATTTGATTCATATCATAAAGGCCGGATTTTTCCATTGCGGAAACTTTTTCTAAGTACTGGGCCGTCAATTCTGCCATAGGTATATTGTAGATATCTATTTTGTTTTGATGAATTTGCCTCAACAGTACATCAAAGGGGCCATTGTAATCTGCCACTGTTATTTCCATCAGGCCACAATCCCCCACGCAAACGCTACTATTCTTAGTGCCAGAGGTGTAATTACCCACTCTGCGAGACCCAATATTAACCCTACCATAAGAAGAAATTGGAGATTCTTTTCGTAATGGTTGAGACGGGCTATTGTATCCGGACGGCTAAAATGCAGTAGCAATTTGTTAGCCGCCAGGGGATATACAGGGATAAGATTAAAAATTGCAAAACTAATATTGATTAAGGCGAAATGGGACAGAAGAATAATGCCAAGGATACGAAGATTGGTTTCCAGAAGAGACCAGCTTATCGCAATGCTAAAAGTATGGATACCGTCATCTGCAAGCATCGAGACTAAAATTACCGAGCCAATACCAAGAAGCAGATTAACCAGTACCGGCACTAAATAGGTAACAAGGACACCACGCTGGCGATCCCTATAATACAGCGCAGAAGTCTCCAAGGGTCTGCCCCAGCCAAAACGGAAAACCATAATAAATAAAAATCCGATTGGTTCGAAGTGTTTAAAGGGATTGAGAGTCAGCCTTCCGGTGTTCTTTGGGACTAAATCCCCTTGGAGGGTAGAACATAGGGCTTTGACAAATTCGTGTATGGCAGGGACCAGAATGGCCGCTGGTAGCATGTAAATTAATCTCATTTGTGCCTCTTTTCGAATGCTTGTGCCATTCCGGGCTTGCCCCGGAATCCCCTCAGCTTAGGGGATCCCGGGGCAAGCCCGGGATGACAGAGTTATGCGTATCATCATTAGATTTATTTATCCCGAACCTGCGCCCCCAACTTCTTCTGCAGATTATCCACTATTGACCGTAGGGTTTTTTGCGCTTCCTTGTCGGTGAGGGTGCGATCTTTTGCTCTAAGCTGCAGGTTGTAGGCCATGGATTTATGGCCTTTTTCTATTTGGGGGCCTTGGTATATGTCAAATAATTTTACCTGAGTAAGAAGGGGGCCGCCTCTTTCCCTGATTGCGGTTTCAACTTCTGCGGCGGATACTGACTCGGGGATAACCAGTGCGAGGTCCCGGGTCATTGCCGGAAAAATAGACGGAGGGGTAAAGCTCCGGCGAGGTACATATAACTGGCTCAGGGCTTCTACGCATAGTACGGCGATATAGCATGTGGTTTCGATTTCATAATTTCCGCATACTTTAGGGTGCACTTCACCCATGTAGCCTATAGGTGCCGGTGGATGATTTTCACCCTTACCTGGCAGTGTTTGGATTAAAGCAGTTTTGCCGGGATGGGTATACGGTAAGTTGTAACGAGAAAAGCCGATATTTATGATATTGAGATTCGCAATCAGCTCCTCTATATCCCCTTTGAGGGTCAGGAAATCCATATCCGGGCCATAGGTGGCTAGTGTCAGGAAGGTGGGCTCATAAGCCAGCTCGGTGGTAAGTGGCAGGCTCTTGGGGTGATAGGTTTTGGCCAGTTCGAAAAGATATGCGGCTTCATTGCTATTATTATAGTTGCGAGCCAGAGACTCCAACAGGCCGTCAAGTGGCAAAGTCCGCATTATTCTCATGTCTTCCCCAAGAGGATTTCTTATGGTTATATGGGTACGGTCGGGATGGTCTGCCGGTAACAGTAGCTTATCGAAGACCTTTGCGCTTTCGAATGGGAAGGTTCTGGCTTCGTAATAACCTAGGGCCACAGCGGCATCCTTAATGGCTGTGGATATGTGACGGGGTGGGCCGTAAGTCGCGGATTCCTGTTTGCCGTCTACCTGCTGAATATATCGGGACGGAATCCGGTTGAGGCCGTAGAATCGGCCAACTTCTTCTACTAGGTCGGCTTCGATGGTTATGTCTGCCCGGTAGGTTGGGACTGTGGCTATGTTATTTTTATCAGTTTCGATGCCGACTCTGTTTAAATAACCGCAGATTTCTTCTGAGGTCAAATCGTCAAGCCCAAGACTTCGGGCTATGTTTTCTGGTTTGAAGGCGAATGTGTGGGTGGTACGTGGGTTTGGATATGCATCCACCATTCCAGGCACTACTTTTCCACAGTTCAGTTCTTCTATTAATTCCATTGCGCGATTGGCTGAGACGATTGCCAGATTGGGGTCAAGGCCTTTTTCATAGTGGGAAGAGGCGTCTGTACGCATTCCAAGCTGCCTGGCACTCATACGGATATTGGCCGGGTCAAAATTGGCTGACTCGAAAAGAATTGTCTTTGTATCATCAGTTATACGGGAATTTTCGCCTCCCATTATACCGGCAATGCCTATTGGCTTTTCATGGTCGGCGATGAGCAAGGTTGTATCCGTGAGACTGCGCTCTTCCCCATCCAAAGTTGTGAATTTCTCTCCTGATGTAGCGGTACGCACTACCACACCATGCTTGCCATCTTTCTTGGCCACGGCAGTAACATCAAATGCATGGAGGGGCTGACCGTATTCCAGCATTACATAGTTGGTGATATCAACAATATTATTTATTGGGCGTATCCCTGCCAAACCAAGGCGGCGGCGCAACCAGCCTGGAGACGGGCCGACCTTTACGTCGGTTACAATCCTGGCAATATATCTGGGGCAACGGACGCTATCCCGGATTTCTACAGTTACATAGTCCGAGGCATGACCGGGAGATTCTTCTCTTACATTGATTTTAGGTGTAGAAAATGGCTGGCTATATAGTGCGGCGGCTTCCCGGGCAACACCTACAACGGCATTGGTGTCAGGGCGATTGGACAGAATATCGAATTCAAACACATCTTCGTCCAGGCCGAAAAAGGGCTTGGCATCCGCACCCAATGGATGAGGCTCTGAAAATACATATATGCCATCCTCTGGTGCTTCTGGGTAGTCCTCACGGGTATAACCCAATTCTTCCACGGAAACCAGCATCCCATTGGACTCTTGTCCGCGCATCTTGCCTTTTTTTATTTTAAGGCCATTGGCTAGATTGGCACCGTTTATGGCCACAGGGATATAGTCACCGACTTTGAGATTGGTGGCGGCTGTGCAGATTTGCAAGACCTCGCTACCGATATCGGCTTGGGCAATAACTAGGCGGTCTGCATCTGGGTGTTTTTCCAGGGAATTGATTTGGCCTACGACGACACCAGAGATTTCCGCGCCAGGCTTGTGTATGGCCTCTACTGCTAGGCCGATATTGGTTATTTTTTCAGCGAAAGCCGCCGCTGTGTCTTCGATTGGGGTAATGGCCCTTAGCCATGATATGGGTATATTCACTTGTTGAGCACCTTCCTTATGTTATTAAGCCTTTATCAATATCATCAAAACCGCCTTTGTCGGTATCATCAAAACTGACATAGAAACTGCATATCATTCTCAAAGTAAAGCCTAGGGTCAGTAATGCCATACACGGCGGAAGTAAGCCTGTCTGTTCCCAAACCGAAGGCGTAGCCGCTGTAAACAGTGGGGTCAATGCCGCAGTTTTGTAGTACTTGAGGATGTACCATTCCACAGCCCCATAGCTCTACCCAGCCGCTGCCTTTACAGACACGGCAACCTTCCATAGTCTTGGCTTTACAGGAATAACAGGTGATATCCACCTCTGCACTGGGCTCGGTAAATGGGAAATGACTGGGTCGCAAGCGAATTTGCGCTTCCGGACCAAATAGCTCTTTTACAATAAGCTCAAGCATCCCTTTGAGATTCCCAAAGTGAATGCCCTTATCCACAACCAGCCCTTCCATCTGGTGGAAGGCAGGGGTATGGGTGGCATCAATTTCATCACGGCGGAAGGTCATCCCTGGTACCACGATTCTTATAGGGGGAGCTTGGGTTTTCATAACACGAATTTGCATGGGGGATGTATGGCAGCGGAGCAGTAATTCATCGGAAAAATAGAAGGTGTCGGTTTCGTCCCGTGAAGGGTGATTTTGAGGAGAATTGAGGGCGTCAAAGTTGTGGTACACTGTCTCTATATGGGGGCCTTCCAATATACTAAAGCCCAGACGGGTAAACAGATTCTCCAACTGGGTGTGGGTTGTACTAATGGGATGATGACGGCCGATTGTACGGCGGCGGCCTGGTAGGGTTACATCTATGGACTCAGTGGCAAGGGAGTTGGCCTGCTCCCTTGCGGTGATTTCACCCTTGGCATCGGCGATAGCTAATGTGGCCCAGTCTCTGAGCTCATTGGCTGCTTGTCCTGCCTGACGGCGTTCATCTGGGGGGAGTTGGCTTAGTGATTTGAGGAGGTTAGTGATTTCCCCTTTTTTGCCTAGTACGCTTACCCGCAAGGTTTCTAGGTCTGCAAGGTCTGTAGCTTGCTTGAGGTCAGTTTCTATTTTTGTGCGTAAAGAAATAATTTTCTCGGTCATGGGATATCCTTTCTTACCTGCTGCAAGTTTTTTAAGATTTTGTCATGATTATAGCATAAAACATGAGGGAGAGGAGGTAAAGCCCTACGACGCAGTCCTATACTTCAGTCTAACATACAATCCAAAATGCAGAATATTGCCAAGCTGAGACAACTCCTCGCCATCTACGGCGTCGTTCCCCTCCCCAGAGGGGAATTTTTATATGTATAGTATTTAATTCCCCTCATAATTTTTTGTATATCGCTAATGCTTGCTTGTCACCATTATTTGCGTATTCAGCAAGCAGCTTAGCTGTTATGTCTTCTAGCCTATACCCGTTTTTTATCCATGCGGGGATATTTCCTTCGTTGACCCATTCATCGGCCATTGAAACGACTAACCGTTTTATGTCGCCGCCGCCGAATGTGGTAATTTTTATCCCTTTACCCATGAAATACTTCCTTTCTTTTTTTGCTTATACACAATGTAATACGCAATTACTAATAACAGAACCGCTGCCGGCCATCCCAAGGTTTCTGATAAGTATACACCCCACTCGCCCCATAACTTTGTTAGGAACAATACTGAAAATAGGCGCATGATAAGCTCCGCAACTCCTGAAAGAAATGGGATAAAGGTGTTTCCTATACCCTGTAACGCAGCACGGTATAGAAACAACATGTAAAGAACCGGCAAACCAAGAGCCATAAGCATAAGCTGCCGCCCACCATAATCAAGTACTGCCCCCACTTGCTTGGGGTCCCCTTCAATCAATAGCCCCATAATAGGGCGACCAAAAAATAGTGAGAAAAGCATTATCACTATTGACACAGCCAGCGCAAGACGCATACCATCCCGCACACCTTTTTTTACACGGTCAAGTTGCTTTGCGCCGAAGTTTTGGGCAACAAAAGTAGATATCGACGCCTCAATAGCACCCCCTGCAATCATGATAAGGGCATACATTCTTCTGGCAACCGCGATACCTGCTACAAACTCTGTTCCGTATTCGTTTACATATCGCTGAACCACTAGCCCACCTACCTCAATCACTGCATTACGAAAACCAAGAGGAAGTGCCAGGCAGAGTAGTGGCTTAGTGGAAGGTAAATCCCACTTGTAACTACAATTTACAAAAACTCCGATTTTTCTCAGTGCAATAAAGCAGTAAACAAAAGCCGCAAACTGGGCGAGTATTGACGCAAGCGCAACCCCCGCGATACCAAATGGAAACACCAATACAAGGTCAAATATGATATTCAAAACAAATGCAATCGCCATTCCCCTAAGTGGCGACTTACTGTCCCCAAGGGCATATAATGTCATTGCAAAAAGATTATATGCCATAGTAAGTGGCATTGCTCCAAGTATCCAGCGTAAATAGATTACAGACCCATTAATTATCTCGTCGGGGGTATTGAGCATATGCATAAGCGGCCCGGTGGATATTACGCCAAAAACTGCAATAGCAATACTGAATATAGCTGATAAATAGGCTGCAGTAATAAATCCCCGGCGCATCCTATCCATGTCTTTTGCGCCAAACCGCTGTGCAATCAACGTGCCAAAACCATGTGATACACCTAAAACTGTGCTTAGTATAAGCCAGTGAGGTGCCGCGGTGACGCCTATGGCCGCAAACGCTTCAACCCCCAGGATTCTGCCGATTATCGCACTGTCAACTATTGTAAACATCAATTGCAATACATTTGAAATCAACAAGGGAATTGAAAACCTTACCATTAGGCCTAATGGCTTGCCTATTGTTAAATCACTAGCTTTTGCCACTTTTTCTAAAATCCCAAGGTTCATGAATCTTGGGTACATCACTTAATAATTTTTTTGTATAATCTGCCTTTGGCGCAAGAACAACCTCATCAGCGTTGCCATGTTCCACAAATTTGCCTTTTTCCATGATATATACTGTATCAGAAACATAGTAGGCAAGCCCCATATCGTGGGTGATAAATATAATCATCATATTTATCTCATCCCGCAGCTTAAGTAGCATATCAAGAATCGTAGCACGGGAACATGCATCTATCATGGATGTAGGCTCGTCAGCAAGTAGAATCTTTGGCTTAAGCAGGAATATCCGCGCTATCATTAATCGCTGCATCTGGCCGCCAGACAGTTCGAAGGGATATTTATTTGTCATTTCATCAAATTTCAGATTAACAAAGCTACAGGCCTCACGCATCATTTTCAGTTTCTTTTCACGGGGCAGCCTTCTTCCGCCCCTCATATGGATACAGTCAAGTAATACCGAATCAATCTTCGAAAAAATGTTGTAAGATGAAAATGGGTCTTGGAAAATAGCCTGAATCCCTTTCCAATATTCCTTTTTCTTGCGATGAGAGCTGATATCCCGCTTTTCTCCCATAAAGAAAATATCTCCATTGGTGACGGAAGTAAGCCCAAGAAGCATTTTAATAAGGGTAGTCTTGCCGCTACCCGATTCACCCACAATGGAAACCAGCTCACCTGAATGGAATTGGAAATCAATATTGTTTACGGCAACGGTTTTTTTACTCCCAAAGCCAAACACCTTAGTTACTCCTGTTCCACTTAGGCAGACCTCTTTTTTACTACTCATTGGAAAAATCCACCTTTCCATCATCATATAGGCCTCTAAGCTCATGTTCTGGCTTTAGACAGCGGCTTCCGCGGCCACCCTCTAGCTCTGTATATTCCACATCATAAACCTTGCACCGGGACGTAGCGTATTTACATCGCTCGGCAAAGCTGCACCCAGTTGGTGGATTTTTAAGATTGGGGGGTGTACCCGGAATGGCAGTAAGCTTAATGTTACGGGTTCCGTCTTCGGGTACAAGGATTGACCCCATCAATCCTTTTGAGTATGGGTGTATTGGATCAAAAATCATTTGATCTTTCGAGCCTTTTTCTACAATCTGCCCAGCATACATAACCATAATATCATCGGTTACATTGTAAAGTAGCGGCAGTTCGTGGGTGATAAACAGCATAGCCTTAATAAATCCTAAGTCCATTAAATCATGAAGCATCTTGATAACCATCTTCTGACTACTGACATCCAGTGCCGAAGAGGGTTCATCCGCGATAAGCACCTTAGGGGACAAAATTGTTGAAATTGCGATTACAGTCCTCTGCTTCATTCCGCCGGAAAGCTCTACAGAAAACTTATGCAAAGTGTCCGCAGGCAAATTGAGAATCTCGAAACGCTCTCTTGCAAGGTCATAGATTTCCTTTTTGGACATCTTGCTTCCGTGAGCATACATAACATCTTCAATAAAGCGTATTACCTTTCTGGTGGGGTTTAAGGCGTTCATGGCGGCTTGGGGAATATATGCGATTTCGGTTCCAAGTACATTTTTTCGTACCTGGTCTGGTTTTAGCCCAGATATATTTTTCCCATTTATAATGATATCTCCACTGATATAATGCAAAGGTGCAAAATAGTACCCCATTAGGCTTAACGCCAAAGTTGATTTTCCGCAGCCCGATTCCCCGGCAATCCCTAAAGAGTGACCTTCCTCTACTTTAAAGGACACATTTCTAACCGCATAAACATCTTCACGAAAACGCGTAATGTATTTGGTGGAGAGGCCGTTGACCTCAAGTATTGTCTTATTCATATAAAGTTCATGCCTCCCTAATTTCTTAGCTGGGGATTAAAAACCTGGTCCAGGCCTGTGTTCATTAAGTTAAGCGAGAAAGAAATCAGTGCTATTACAAGAAGTACAGGGTAGTAAGCCCACCACGCTCCTGTTAAGTGTGCAGAGTAGACCATTGCCCAGTTCATCATTAGGCCCAATGTTGCTACATCCGTTGTTCTTGGGCCAAGGCCCAACATAGAAAGCCCTGCCTCGGCAAGAATTGCTGTAGAAATCTGAAGAATAAACGCCATAACCACATATGAAGCGATATATGGCAAAATATCTTTTATGATAATCCTAGGCATAGAATGCCCGCTTAGCTTACTTAGGCTAACATGGTCACGATGGCGCAGAGACAAAACTTGAGAGCGTACACTGCGGGTTGTCCACACCCATGCGGTGAGCCCAATAACAATGCCGATTACTGTAACGCTTCGCCCTGCTTGCCCAATGCTGTATGAAATAAGTATAAGCAAAACAAAACCTGGGATTACCGTAAAAAGATTGGAAAAGAACATGATAATCTCGTCAATAATTCCCCCCACATATCCGGCTACAAGGCCAAGGATAAGGCCGATTACTGTGGCTATTGAGCCTGCAATAAGCCCTATAAGAAGTGATGTTCCAATCGCCGATACCAGCTTCCTCATCATATCCATGCCAAAATTATCGGTTCCAAGGGGCAGGCGGACTATATTAACTACATCCCTTAGACGTATATAGTCCTCGCTGCTTATTGCAGCTTGAAACTCGTATTCTTCCGTTTCATTGTTATAGGTATAAAGATGGATATCCACAATATCAAAGATGCCTTCAACTTTGGCATTAAGACGCTGGTAAAATCGTCGGTCAGCGATAGTCATACCATCTATTCGGATATCAGGATTATAGTGAGCAAACCATAGTTCTAAAAGACCTGTAAAATCTTCAATGTTGATTTGCTCCTTAGGCACTCCCTCTCTAATAAGCCACTCCCCCATAGCCTCTCGCTCATCCATAGGGAGCAAGCTTTGAATCCTAGCTTCATCTGCCCCTGGAATGCGCAATGTGTAGACATGTATATTGGGGTTTACGCTATCATATAGGGAAAAATAAGTGCCGGGCGGAATAAAGGAATCAAATCCAATCATAGCCAAAGGATTTCCTGGATTGAAAATGGGGTAAAAGATTGTCAGCAGTACAAGGGCATTGAATATGATAAATCCGGTCATAAACTTGCCAGAACGTATCAACTGTCTAAATTGATTTCTCATGCTTGCCCCCTATTCGAACTGCGCGGCTTTGACGCGAGGATCTATTAGACCATAGATTATCTCTAACAAAAATACAGCGATAAGTACCATTATCGTAATAACAAGGGTAATCCCAGAAATAAGGGGATAATCCCCCTCCCTAATGGCCCTAAGCAATGTTGTTCCAAGGCCCGGATAACCAAAGATAATTTCCGCAACCAATGCGCCTCCCATCATTGTGCCAATAGAAAGGGCAAGCCCAGTTACCTGGGGTAGCATTGCGTTTCTAAATATATATCTTACAATTGTACGGTCTTTGATACCCATGAAGCGGCTATATCTTACATAGTCGGCGTTAAGCTCATATATAGACATAGAGCGCATACCAAGGGCTTGCCCACCGATAGCAATAAGCACGATAGACATAAATGGCAAATGGTAGTGATAGATAATAGAACCTATAAACTGCCAGCTCAAATGTGGCAAGAGATGGATTCCATACCCACCTGCAATAGGGAACCAACCAAGATTAAGCCCGAAGACGGTTAATAAAATGATGGCCATTCCAAAAGCAGGTATACCGCTAACAAAAAGAGCGGTTGGCATTAAAACCCTGTCAAAGCCATTGCGTGAATATGCCGCAATTGCACCAAGAATATTGCCAATAAACCACCCTACAATAATGGCAGGAAGTTGCAGTCCAATGGTCCATGGCATTGCACTCATGATGATTTCAGAAACCGGACGAGGGAAGCGGGAGAAAGACAAACCTAAATCCCCTCTAAAAAGGTTCCCTACATAAATAAAAAACTGCTGGATAACCGGCCTGTCCAGGCCAAATTGAACCATGTAATGTTCATAAATCCTACGCAAAGCCTCGGTATCTTGTATCCCTGGGGCCAGCCTTGCCATGATGGCGGCAAGGGGGTCACCTGGCATTAGCCTAGGTAATACAAAGTTAAGAATAACAGCAGCTACCAGTGTGGCAAGGAACCACAGGGTTTTTTTTCTGTAGTATTTAAAATACCCGCTATGCACTATTTTTTTATAAGTAGAGCGGCTTTCGTCCATTAGCTGTAGCCCCCTAGTGCTTCAAAAGTGAAAGGCGGCCGTCAACAAGGGACGGCCGCCTTTTGAAAAATCAGGTTTATGGGTTAACTAATCTGATATTAAACAGGTCTGCAATTGCGTAACCATTTACCGCGTTTAACGGAGGAACATTGCGCCCGTCGCCATATTCTGTAAAACCAGTCCATACAGATTCATTGATGGTATGGAACTGAGCAGGGCGGTACATAAGTGTGAAAGATGGAACCTCTGTAAGATAAATATAGACAAGCTCGGTGTACATATCAACGATTATGGCCTGGTTAGTTTCCAGTGGAATTGCGGCAATCAGCTCGTCAACACGGGCATTACTAAAATGTCCCCAGTTGCCGGACCAGTTACCCTCAACACCCACAAACTCAGAGCTAAGAAGATTGCGGATACGGCCCCACGGCTGTGCGGGGGAAGCGTCATCTGTCCACATCATAAAGATGTCATATTCCGTATGAACGGCGGAAGTAACGATTGTGCTATATACACTCCAGTCATCAAACCTGGTTGTAATTTCTATGCCAATATGCTGGCCCGCGGCAGCAACGATTTCCATTGCAGCTTCCCAGTCACTCCAGCCATAAGGCACAGAGGCAAGATACGAAAGTCTTACGCCATCAATATGACGCCAACCATCTGCATCTCTTTCAATACCGGCTTCATCAAGGATACGGTTAGCTTCTTCGATTTCGTTACCAGGCCATTGTAAATGAGCAACCTGTGCACTATCAAACAAAGCTTGCTCACCGGGAGTAGGGTTCATAAGGGAACGAGGAATATCGCGGAAAGACGGGCTTTGGTTTGTCATGGCGTTTGCAATAATAAGGTCATAGTCAACAGCCATGGCAATAGCTCTGCGAACCGCAGGATTGTCAATTCCAGGGCTGGTACTATTCATGTTAAAGAAGGCAGTAGGAAGGCTTAACGCCATGCCATAAGGAGGCTCATCCATAAATGTAGAAATAGGAAGGCCTTGCTGCAACCACATATTTTGTACATTAGCTATAAAGTTCTGGCTGACATCTACAAGCCCCGCGGCAAAGGCAGCATCTCCAGCCGCGTTATCTTCAAAGATGGGATGTGCTATAAATCTAGGGGCAGGAAGAGTTCCCCACATAGACGGGTGCTGTCCCCAATAACCGTCATCTCGGATAAGAACTACTATTTCATCATTAAAGAAATATGGTCCAAAAGGCCCTGACCACACCACATCAAGTCCAGGGTCCTGTGAAATTAGAGAGAAATCCCCATTGTTGCGCTCGATTAAATTTCTCAGCCATGCTTCTTGCATGATGTAGTTTTGAACCAGGAATGTAGTAATCATTAATGGATTTGCGGGTCTTCCATCAGGGGTTAGCGTCGCATAAATACGAACAGTTTCATTATCCACAGCCACTACTCTGTCAATGAATGAACCAAAGGCAACACCACCAGAAGCACCATATCTAAGCCCCGCATCATAAGTAAAAGCCGCGTCATGAGCGGTTATTTTTGTGCCATCACTCCAAAAAGCGTTGGGATTAATGGTGTACTCAAGCTGTGTTAAATCATCATTCCAGCGATACGGACCATAGGCTAAAAGTGGAATAAGATCACCATTAAGGGCATTAAACATAAATGGGGTTTCAAACATTGTTAGACGTGCGCCACGGGCAACTTCCTCATGTACTAGCGGATTGTTCATATCATTGGAGAAAGGATTCCATCCAATGGGCGGCCCCCAGTTAAACCCCATAAAGTACAATGTTTCGTTACGGGGAAGCTCTGTGGAAATAGTTGCGGGAGGAACAAATGGGGCGCGACCAAGAACCTGGTCATCACCCGGCTGGGTTTCTTCTGTCTGCTGTTCACCTTGTTGGGTTTCTTCGCCATTCTCAGCTTGCTGTTCGTTTGTTGGCTCATCATCTTCTGTTGCTGAATCTCGGCTACATGCCACAATTAGTACGGCAACCATCATCATGGCAGCCATCAGCGCAATAATGCGAGTTTTCTTCATTGTAATACCTCCTAGTTTTATTGATTATTGATGGCGCAGCTCCCACGCTTACTTATATAGGCTGTAAATCCACCAATTTTACATGGCATACTGCGCTCTCATTTGTGAGCATAGCACAAATAACATTTATGGTAAATCAAGGCAAGATACATTTGTGCTGGTACAATTATGTATTTTATTGTAGGATAGCGAAAATTAATTCGTTTTTGGAGAGTGCTATGAGTATTTATGAACAAATCGCAAATGACATCAAGCAAGATATTGTTGACAAAAAAATAAAGCAAGGGCAGCGTCTGCCATCCCTTATTTCATTAAGTAAAAAATACAATTGTAGTAAAGGGTCTGCGATAAAGGCCATAGAGCAGCTTTGCTCCCAACATATTGTCTATTCAAAGCCCCAAAGCGGATACTATGTAGCGGATAATTTAATCAGGGAAGAAGGTAGCCGCACAGGATATTATTTAGATAGTGGCAACCCGGTGGTTGGGTCGCTCCCAATATTTGATGCTCATCACTGTCTGCATATAGCCGCAGAGATGTATTCAGCCCATTCCTTAGATATTTCACTAAGAGGGTATCCTTCTTTAAACGCGATTTTACCCAACTATCTTGCGCTGGAAGATATCTATGCAAAAAGCGAAAATATCCATCTATTCCAGGGCATCACACAAATACTCACACACCTAACCCTAACACCATTTCCAAACGGAAAAGAAACCATCCTAATTGAAGAGCCTACCTTTAGGAACTACATAAACTTCTTGAAGCAAGCAAGAGTAACAGTTATAACAATAAAAAGAGATGAGCACGGCATTGATTTAAAGCAGCTAGAAGATTATTTCAAAAACAAAGATATAAAATTTTTCTACACTACTCCAAGAAACCACAATCCTTTGGGGACAAGTCTTACTCACCGTCAGCGAAGAAAGATAATGGAACTTGCCCATAAATATAATGTATATATTGTTGAAGACGATTATTTTGGGGAAGCTCACAAGGTGCCTAAATATGTACCGATATATTACTTTTCACTTCAAAAAAACTGTATTTACTTAAGAAGCATGAGCAAAACCATCCCAATGCTCCGTGTCGCGCTTGCAGTTATTCCAGGGGACTTTATCAGCACATTTGAAGCCATATCAAAGGAAGCGTATTATTATTCATACTTCATGCCTGCTCTAATATCCCAAGCAACATATGAGGCCTATCTAAAAACCTCTATCTATAAAAAGCATTTTGCTCAAATTACTCAATCAATCAACACAAAACTTGAACTTATAAGAGAAATCACGTCATCCTGGAACCCAGCGCACATATCATTAGTAGGCGCGAAATCAGGATATTACTTCACATTAAAGCTTGCCCGTCAAATAGAGGCTAATGAGCTTATCGTAAAGCTAACCAAGAAACAAGTTTTCATAACATCCAATCTGGACGCGTTTTTCTATAAAGAGAACTATGACAATAGTGTTAGGCTAAGCATCGCTAGGATATCATTGGAGCATTTGAGGGATGCCTTAGAGATTATATACGAGACAGTCGCGGCACTAATTGATGGGAAATAGTCACCAGTTTTCCTATGTGGTATGAAGATGATGCGCGGTTTAGGTTTGAGATAATAAATTGAAACAACCTCATGCTCTCACATGAGGCTGTTCCCGCTGGGTAAGTGACCATACCAGATTAGCTTGTATGCATATGCAAAACAACGACCGCGCAATTAGTGGTGGCGGTATCCCTACGCGGAGTTGAGGAGGCTCCGTAAATGCGAAGGGGTACCGCCACTGGTGGGGGGCTGGTTTGCAAATGGCACAAATTAGGCTGATGTGGGTGCGCCTCCCAGTCTTTGTCCATCCGTCCTATACATTAATATTCTGTCCACGGTTAATATAACTGCATGGGGGATTTGGCACAATAACCCTATTGTGAATAGGGCAAGAGATGTTATCAAGAATTCCTCCTTATATGTAGAAATAGGACGGAATGAAACGTAAAACTTGGCAGTATTGAGATAAATATAGCTATTGCCAAGTGAGCAATAGCTATATTTAGGGGTTTTTAGTAGATATTCTGGAGAGGAGGATTCATATAGATATTTGGCAAGGCGGAAGTAAGACACAAAGATTATGGCAAATAATTCACTATAATTAAATTTTTTTGTAGTTAGAGAAATAAAAAACCTAGCAAAATTGGGAGGACCACTATTTGCTAGGTTTTTTTGAATTGCATTAAGGGTTGTCAAGTTGTGGGTGAATATATTGTGGGGTTATGGATAATTACCTGGCGGCGGTGGCTGGGTTCCGCCAATAGGACCACCACGAGCAGCCGCAAAGGGTTGTAACTCAATGTAATACTGCGTGGGGTGCACTGGATAGGGAGATTCATTTACAGGTGCGACATATACTGGCATGATAGAGCCAATCACAAAGAGTAGGGTTACAAGCATTGCAGTTAATTTTTTCTTCATAATTAGTCATCCCTTTCATGTTTTATTAGTATTATATATGGATGTTATGGATGACCACCTGGTGGCGGTGGAACATTTCCGCCAACAGGCCCACCAGTAGCCATAAAAAGTTGGAATTCAATGTAATACTTCGTGGGATACTCCGGATAGGTAGGTTCATCTATATGACCGACATATATAGGCATGATGGAACCAATCACAAAGAGTAGGGTTACAAGCATTGCAGTTAATTTTTTCTTCATAATTGGTTATTCCTTCCATGGTTTGATGATATCGTTTATGGATGTTATGGATAATTACCTGGCGGCGGTGGCTGAACTCCGCCAGCTGGCCCACCAGCAACAGTCATAGGATGGAATTCAATGTAATACTGCGTGGGGTATTCTGGATAGGGAGATTCGTCTATGGACCCAACATATACTGGTATGATGGAGCCAATCACAAAGAGTAGGGTCACAAGTATGGCAGTTAATTTTTTCTTCATAATTAGTCTTCCCTTCCATGGTTGAAAAAACATCTCATATATATATTTTTAATGGCATTTCCTGCCGACAACGACCTCATTACAGTTTTTATCTTTTTGAGATGCTGTTCAAGAAGCGTATAATACTCTATTGCTAGAAAATAATCATGTTCTTTAATGAAATGCGGTATAGCAATATTCTCAATATATGCAATGGACGCATTATTTTTATATGATGTCATTTTATGTTTAATCGTATAGTAGTGTCCAAGAGCAGTAAAATATATTACCCACTTTTCATTCAAACAACCCAAGGTATTTACATAAGCCAAGTGTTTGCGGGTTTTTGCAAAGGTTTTGGCCTGTATAGTACAGAGGATTTTATGGTATAAGGCCGAGTAGTAGTTATCAGTATTTTCTGGTAAATAACCAAATGCCTTATCAAAATTCTCTATTGCAGATACCCAGTTTTCAGCCTTTTTGTGTGCAAAGCCCAAATATAGGAAAGTCAAACCAATATACGTATCATTCAAAAAGCTTTCAGCCTGAGCCATGCATTTATTAAGTAATCTTTTGGCGTCTTTCACTTGATTCATCTTAATATAGTTTAGAGCAAGTCCCCGGTCTATATTTAAAGAAAACTCAGTAATTCCACTAACTGCATATGCCTGTTTAGCTTTTATATGGAAAAATATGGAGCGATACAGTATTTCTATGCTCGAATAACACCAGGCTATGTAGTAATAAAGCCAAGCATCTTCTCTCGGCAATAGATTCTTATTATCTTCAGTCATATCATATGCCATCAAAAAATAATCTAAGCTATTCTCATAATGACCCTGATGCCCAAGCAGTGCGCCTTTGCAATAGTAATAATGATACAAGCATTTATCATTCATCTTGCTAAGGTGCTTTTGATAAATATTAAGTTTCTCTTCTATAGTTGCATAGTCACCCTCGGCCCTAAATAAATGAAGCTCTATCAGCTTACACAACATAACTGTATCAAAATCACAGGGTTCTAAATTATCAATTCTGGCTAATTCTTTTTGTATGACCCTGGCCTCATCCAGTCTTCTGTCCCTAATATGGTCAAGCCAAATGTATAGATGGCCTTCAAAGGTGGTACATTCCCGCTCTGTTATTGGTAATCCTACAATCATAAAATACTTTTTGGCGGCAGCTACTTGGGATTCGGTATACATGCATTCCCCTCCTTCTGCATGCGCAACCCCTTCCGGTCTCATCCTCATAATCTCGGCTATCACCGCTTGAGGTATGTTATGATGCTTCCGGAGTAAATATATCTTTCCCTCCACCGAATGTGCTAACAACCCCGGCTTTAGTGATATGTTCACCATAGCTACCGCCTCAAAGATTTAGTGCTGGTTACAACATAGTGCAATCGCCTAGTGTCATCTTTCAGAGCGATGCAGCTTAGTTTTCCAGCTAAATAAACGGTGCTCACCTCATATGACACTCATATAGCACCGAACAGCCCCTCGAGCTGATTTTCCACAGATTAGCATATTTACGTATATATGTCAACACCTCGACATGCATTTCGAAAAAATATTTTTACACAAATTGAAAACTATTAAAAAGCCCGCCCATGATTTAAAGAGCGTATTTCTCTCCAAATCATAGGCGGGCGATAGATTCCCAAACCCTAATTTATTATCTCATTAGTAAATGCATTAATCAAAAACGGATCCCCTTCATCTCCATCAATAAATATCCGGAAATATGGCTCCAGTCTATATCGTCCCTCTGGGTCTGGACTGCCTTCGTCTTGGAAATATACCAAATCCATATGGGTAACGACTATAGGCGTATCAAGGGCATGGCCTCGCATCCGTTGTATAAAGGTCAGTAGCACCTCGTCCGGGGCAGTAATGGGCTGCCGCTCTCTTTCTACTGTCAAGACATGACCGAACTGCATCTCAACCCGGATAATACCCCTAGTTGTTACGGTAATCTCGATAAAATTGGTATGAACCATATACCCGCGATATACCTGCCTGTACGAAAGTCGGAGCCAGTTGGACCCTATTACCACATCGTCTAGCTCAAAATCAGGCCAATGAGTACTTACAAATGCGTCTGTGAGGTCCTGAGCCTGTGCCTGCTCTAGGCTCGGCAGCCAATCATCTCTGCCTCCATGACCCATGGGATTATCATAGGAAATAAAACCTTGGTCCAGTAGTAGCTTGCCATTGTCAGAAGTAACGACATAGCCATTAGGGCCAAAAACCCGTGTTAGCTCTGTATCCTGGAAGAAAATCTCTACCAGCTGATTTCTGTCATAATGAAATCCCCCCACCCACATAACCCTCATAGGGGGGAATCGCCGCATCAGACTAGCTTCCATGGATATATTATTACGTTCCATTATCAGGGCAATTTCCTGCTCTCGCTGAGGGGATAGAGTATAACGACGTCTTTCCATCAAAAGAAGACTACCCAAAATCAGGTTAAGCAGCACGAAAAACAGTAGAATATATGTCTTAGCTCTTTCCCACTCCATCTATTCTACCTCCGCAAGCCGCCACGTAAGCGGTAATCTGTCGTCAGGTCCCATATCAGGTGTAAAGTGATACCCTAAATTTATACCAAGTACCGGCTCTTCGTGACCATAGAGCAATTCTTCCAAGTCCAAATCCCCTTGATTCAAAAAAACCAAAGTGCTATACACATGAAAATTGTGGGCCAGCCTGCGGTAAAGCACCACTCGTCCCTGCTCTACAACAACCTCGATGGGGGCAGGCAATATATCATCTTGGGAAGACACAGGCCATCCGTCAGGCATTATAATAGGGAAATTGTCTACAATATACCCAAACCAAAATACATATCCATCCCCGCGAGGCTCAAAGCCCGTGAGGAAATACTCGTTTACAACATGGTTGTCAGCCTCAATAAATGCAAGTGCCGCGGAAAAATCTCCGATTAAGCTGGACGTGGCATTTCTGGATCGCGGACGGAAGCTCGCATATTCCAGTACATCTGTTTCGAAAAACCGTACGGCAGTATGAATATTGCTAAAGGTCCAAACTCCGTCTCCTGCCACCCGGTCATTGATAGTCGCCGGGTTGTCAAAAAAAGGAGATACCTGGTTGCGGATATAGGTCATTGGGCCGCCGATTTGGGTGTGATATGGGTTGGTGGTAATCACAGGGGGATAGGCATGACGTCCAAGGTCACCGCTTCGCGGAATAAAAATACCGGGATATAGATTGTCATAGCCTTCTAAGGCAGCGGAAACAAAGTAAAGGGAGCTGGTAGATACAGAGTGAACAGGAAAGCCTTCCAATCCTGCAGAATCCACTGCAAACTCCCATGTCCTGCCCCCGCCAATAAAAAAGACCCTGAGATCCGAATGATTGCCATCGGGCAACCATATCGTCACAGAATCAAACTCCGTTATACCCCGCCCCGTCAAAAAACCTCCTCCACGCTGGTTAAACCCTAAAGGAAAGATTGCCCCAGGCATGGAGAAGGCATATTGAAATATTAGTACCGGTCTGGATAAAAGATTCTTATAATCCGTATCCCTCTCCCCGATAAAAGTACCGTTATCAAAAAGCTCCGTAAGCACCATGTCAAAATAGCCACGGGGCCTAAGATCAACGAGTCCGCTATAGCTTATATCAAATCTGCCTGTGCCATCTCCATAAACAGAGCGCATGGGCCGCACAAAGTCCATATAGCCCTCCCCCACGGAAGGGTTCCACCTTGCGGAAAGGTATAAAAAAAAGTTACGGTTTGAAAGATGCACAAACCATAACTGGCTGGTCTGGAATATGGCAAGGGCGACAAAAACCAAAATCAGCAGTACTTTAGCACGCCGATAGAAGGTTTTTGTGTCACGTAGCCGCTCCGACACATAATAAAAGCCTCGGCCAAATGAAGCCTTAACTCTATTCATTGTCCACCGCCGCCTCGAAGTATCTGTTGAATCGCATTACCATGGTTGTACCTTCGCCTGGGGCACTGGTTGCATAGATATTGCCTCCATGCTCCTCGATTATTTCCTTGGCAATGGCAAGGCCCAGGCCTGTACCGCCCATTGCTCTGGCCCTGGCTTTATCCACACGGTAAAATCGTTCGAAAACGCGGCTGATATCTTCTTCCGGGATACCCATACCTTCGTCTTTTACAAATACACGATGGTCAGTGTCCGTTGTTTCTACATGGACTATGATAGTGGTGTCATCAGGGCTGTACTTTATTGCGTTGGATAGAATATTGGAAATGACTTGGTTAATCCTTGGGGAATTACCCAGAATAAAACAAGCATCCGCCGGATTATCAAATTGTATCGATTGATTTTTCTGCTCTGCTAAGATTTGACTCTGGCGGATGGTAACCCGTAGGAGACCCACCAAGTCCAACACATCCTGATCCAGTTTAGACCTGGCAGAATCCAGGCGGCTAAGCTCAAGTAAGTCTGTAACCAATAAGGACATACGCTGGGCTTCATCGTCTACGATTTTTAGGAAACGGGAGGCCGTTTGAGGGTCTTCCAATGCCCCCTCCAGCAATGTCTCCGTATATGTGCGTATGGAGGTCAAAGGTGTCCTTAGCTCATGGGATACATTGGCTACAAATTCCTTACGCATGGTATCCAATTGGGACAGCTCTTTTGCCATTAGGTTAAAATTATAGGCAAGCTGGCCTATTTCGTCCTTACCATGGACAGGGATTTCTTGAGACAGTTCCCCTTCCGCCATGGCCTTGGCCCGGTCTATCATGGTTACGATAGGGTTAGTTATAGTATTGGCAAGGAAGAACCATAATATAGCCGTCAGTACAACAGAAATCAGCACCATAATAACCAAATGGAGCATCAACTGAGAAAGTCCCGAATTGAGAGAGTCAGTAGTAACACGTGTGTATACGATAAATGTATTGTCCCCTACGGTAACAGGTCTGGCATAAGCAAGCCATTGTTGCCAGGTTTCATTAATGTCTATTGCACGGCTTCTGACAGTAAATCCGACTTCACCCATGACCGCAGCCAGCACTGCCTCGTCATTTATTCGCTGAGCACCCAGGAGTTGAGAAAACTCTCTGGGTGCTATGGGAATACCGATATCGCTCAGAATCATGCCCTGAATATCATCAGCACCGGCACCAAGAATCGTCCATTCATCAGCAAGCCAAAAAAGCTGCGGGTCATATACACGAATAATTTGGTCTTCGATAATAGCTGCATGTCGGCGCAAGCGAATTTCATAATTATCGATTTCCCGCCCACGCACAGCATAAATCATATATGTGCCGCTGATTATCATAACAACCAGTACAACGGCAATATATATAATCATTAATTTGAGTTTAATACTATTCATTAGGGGTACCGTCACCAAACTCCTGTGTAAAATAATAGCCTACTTTGCGCTTTGTTAGGATGTAAGTTGGGTCGGTATCATCGGGCTCAAGTTTGGCCCTTAGGCGCCTTACGGTTACATCCACGGTGCGCATATCGCCAAAATGCTCATACTGCCATACTTTTTCAAATAATTGCTCACGGGAAAATACCTGATTATTACGCTGTGCTAAGAATTTTACCAGCTCGTATTCCCTACGGGTAAGTTCTACTACCACGCCGCCTCGCTTGACTTCGTGCATGTCCATGTCGATTACTACTTCGCCGAAGACCAGCTTGTTATTGGTAGGCTGATCCTGAGAAAGGCTGCCGCTTGAACGTCTAAGATTGGCCTTAACTCTAGCAAGGAGCTCCCGCACTCCAAAGGGTTTGGTGATATAGTCGTCGGCTCCAAGCTCGAAGCTTAGTACCTTGTCTGTTTCTTCGGCACGGGCGGTTAGCATGATTACAGGTACTTGTGAATGCATCCTTAGCTGCCTGCAAACCTCGTAGCCGTCCATTTTTGGCATCATGATATCCAGCATTACCAGGTCTGGCTTTTCTTCGATTGCCATCTTAAGGCCTGTTTCCCCGTCATAGGCCTCAATTGTTTCGTAACCTTCCTTGCGCAGATTATACGTTAGTATTTCTACGATGTTGGTTTCGTCGTCTACTACTAAGATTCTTTCTGGCATTTTATGCCCCTCCTTTGTAATGGGGGCACTGCCCCCGTTCCCCCCCGCATTGCTGCGGGGCCGCTTTGCGCGACTTGTATATATGTTATCGTACCTCTACTGCCCGTGTTGATGTTCCTACTTCTTCTACCTGGGTAACAGGGTCGTCAACAATGTCTGAGTCAATTTCTTCCGGCTCACCTACCTGGATACCGTTTACCCTTGTAATCCGCTGGACAACTCGCCGCTGGCCATTGCGCCCTTCTGTTAATATATTGGTTACAGAAATATGCAAATCAGGGTTTTCCTCTTGAATTACCTCCATAGGGATGATTTCTAGTATGATGACCTCGCCCATAGTAACAACAGTGAGGCGAGGGCGGGTTGTTTCAATTAATAAAGACTCCCCTGGGTGTATTATGGTATCCCTGGTGATATTATTAAGCTCACCTATACGCTCTATTGTGGTGCCAAACTCAAGTGCAAGATGCCCCTGGGTATCACCGTCGCGAATAGTATGTTCAAGCACTGCTGTGACGGGCCTGGAAAGAAGTTGGATTACTTCCCCTTGATCATCCAAATCATCCAAGGTTGACAGTGCAGTTCTTATTACCCAATCTTCTTCGAAGGATGCGACAATATTTTGCTCATCACTTGCAAAAAACTCCCGTTGTATTTCCCGCTCAACATGGTCAACTTGGGATTGATTCCTAAGTATGGCCACTCGTTCCCCTTCCAAGTAAATGGCAAAAGCTTCAATCTGGTATGTGAAACGCTGGGCAAGATTTACAGTCATTTCCGAAGCTGCAATAATCTCGCCCCTGCGGGCACGGACTGACCGCACCTGGGTTTCCTCGTTTACCTGTACTGCCGCCCCGTGGGAATTTGACAGATGTCTTACGGCGTCATCGTGGACGGTATACATCTCTACTTCCCGGTTTATGGGCATATACCCTACAAATCTATCGTCAAGGTAGACTGCCCAGGCGTTATGGCGAAACATACTCATAAGTATCAGCACTATAAATAAAACAGCTACAGCCCCAAGAGACCAGAATTTCAGCACTCGTTTGACCTTCGGAGAAATGAGAGGTTGTTTTATTTGGGGAGGATTATAAAGTCTATCGCCTCTACCTAGGCGCGGTCCTGTTTGGTCCGGTTGCTTTGGAGGGGATTTTATCTTTTCAGGTTTACGCTGGCGAGGCCGACGTTGGCCATAAGCTTTTTGCACGGTATCAAAATATCGTTTGCCGGTAGGCTTGGGTTTCTGCGGCTGGGGTTTTGGCTTCGGTTTTTGTTTTTTTTGCTGCTCTGGCTCGGGTACATAGTCGTAATGCTCATCCTGGGGCGGTGAGTCTGCTGGGTCACCTTCATGGAGGCGGCGTGGAGGCTTAGGACGTTCTGCAGGCAAGTCAAGCTTAATAGGCTTGGGAAATGGTCTTAAACCCTCGGCTTCAGGGTTTTTTTTGTTGTCTTGATCCATTTGCTGTTCACCTCCCGCCTAGCAAACTTTCTTTTGGGATAATTTCCGTAAATATAGCCCTTCCTGTTATTTTCTCCATATATCTTTTCGCCTTCTCGGCGGTATATTTATCAGTAAAATAGCCGAACACTGTAGGGCCGGAGCCGCTCATTGCTGCACCTATGGCACCTTGACTGTTCATTTCACTTATTAGGTCATATATGTTATGTTTTTTTGCTGTAATCGAAGTTAGGTCATTATAAAAATTGTCGGTAATTTGGGTTAAATCCCCGTTTTGTAGGGCTTTTTTCATTGCCGGGATATTACTCGTTGGTGTTTTCTCAGGTATCCACTTGCTAAAAATTTCGCCGGTGGATACTTCAGTCCTTTGGCAGGCCAATACGACCCAGCAATGGGGATGAGGCGGCAATGGAGTTAGTATTTCTCCGATGCCTTCAGCCAAGGCCGTACCCCCCTGCAAACAAAAAGGCACATCCGCCCCAAACCTCTGCCCAATGGATATTAGGCCATTAAGAGGGATGCCTAAATCAAATAACTCGTTTATCCCGGTCAAAGTAGCTCCGCAGTCACTGCTACCACCGCCTAGGCCGGCCCCTTGTGGGATATGTTTTACTAAGTCTATGTGTATATTGTTGGTGATATTATAGGCTTGCATCATATATGTTGCGGCTTTGGTCACCAGGTTGCGATGGTCTGTAGGTAGACTTGGGTCGCTACAGGTTAGCGTAAAGCCAGCTTGCTTTTGATGATTTGGTGGAACAGCACTTGTGATGGTAATCGTATCGTGGAGGGCCAGTGTTTGCATCACAGACCTGAGGTTGTGATACCCGTCGGGTCTTTTTCCCATCACTTCCAAAATAAGGTTAATTTTGGAAAATGCTCTAATCTGCACAAAACCCCCGGCTCTAGGCCGGGGGTCTGTATTAACAGCGCTTTCGCGCGTAGACATTAACGCTTGGAGAACTGAGGCGCGCGCCTTGCGCCTTTGAGGCCGTACTTTTTGCGTTCCTTCATCCGTGGGTCACGGGTGAGGAAACCGGCTTTTTTAAGGGGTGCCCTAAAGTCACCGTCTGCCTCTAATAGAGCCCTGGATATACCATGACGGATTGCGCCGGCTTGACCGGTATAACCGCCGCCATAAACATTGACTTTGATGTCAAACTTGGCTGTGGTGCCTGTGAGCTCCAAAGGTTGGCGCACGATTAGCTTGAGAGTGTCCAAGCCGAAGTAATCGTCGATACCGCGCTTGTTGATAATAATATCGCCTTTACCAGGTAACAGGTATACACGTGCAACAGCACTTTTTCTTCTGCCTGTACCATAATATGAAACTGCTGCCATAAAAATCTCCTTTTAATACAGTTTACAGGTTAGTTATAGTCAGCACTTCTGGCTTTTGAGCCTCGTGCTTATGGGTTGGGCCTGCGTATACATGTAGCTTGGAAAACATCTTCCGGCCAAGATTATTTTTTGGAAGCATCCCTTTGATTGCGTGGGTTAGCACGTATTCGGGCTTGCGCTTCATTACATCCTTCATCTTGGTTTCTTTGCGATGGCCAATCCAGCCGGAATGGCGTACATAGATTTTTTGATCCATTTTTTTGCCGGTAACGCGGATTTTGTCCGCATTGACGATAATCACATAATCCCCACAATCAACTGAGGGGCTAAAATCCGGCTTATGCTTGCCGCGCAAAATATGCGCGATTTGGGAACTCAAACGGCCCAGGAGCTGGCCTTCGGCGTCGACAACGACCCATTTGCGCGTAACTTCCTGGGGCTTTGTAATATGGGTGGTGCGCATGTGTACCTCCACTGTTTACGTTTTCTTTGATTTTTGTTAAGAAGCATTTCTTAGTGCTATTATTGCATGATTCCGGGGCGTGAATCCTTTTAATCATAAAATATGTAAACTTAAAAGTCAAGAAATAAATTAAGCACTGTATTGCTGTACTAGTCAACTAATACAGATGGCCAAGCTATTGCCTTTCGCAAACCCGCACAAACTCAGTAAATATCAGCCGCAAAAAAACAATACCCGTATGTCACCATACGTATGCAAAACTACTCCAAGAGAACAATCCTGTCCCCATCTGTAGCCATAATAATCGTACCCATTTCATCTGTACGGTAAACCATAATCCCTCTTGCCATAAGCCGCGCCATTACATCGGGGTGCGGATGCCCAAACCGATTGCCTCTTCCAACTTGTATAACCGCAGCCATAGGGGCTACTGCATCAAGGAATCCTTCTGTAGTAGACGTCTGGCTTCCATGATGGCCTATTTTTAGCACATCCGAGCCTAGCTCCCGGCCAGAAGCCATCATTGTCCTTTCACTCGCTGCCTCAGCATCTCCAGTAAAAAGAAAGGAAGTGCCCCCATACACAAGTCGCACAACGATGGATGCATCGTTTAAATTGCGGTGTCCGGGCAGTGGTGCCAGAACATGCAATCTAATTATCCCTGCCTGAATCCATTCCCCCTCTTCAGGAGCTGCAGTCGATATCCCATTATTCTCAATTACAGCGAGAAAATTCTCAAAAGTCGCGGTTGTATGTACAACATCAGGCATAAGTACCTGTCCAATCTCCATTCTACTCAGCATCGCCACAAGGCCTCCGATATGGTCACTATGAGGATGTGTGGCGATTACATAGTCCAATCGGGTAATCCCAGCCCGGCGCAAATACCCAAGCACAGTATTCCCTTCACGTGCTTCCCCGCCGTCAATAAGCACCGCGTTATCCCTGGACCAGATAAGTATACTATCCCCTTGGCCCACATCTAAAAAGGCGACAATGATTTCATTGTTGCCTGGGGTCATATAATCGCTGTTTGTAAAAACAAATGTGTAAACCAGTGCAAAAATCAGCACCAAAACCATTGCGAGAGCAAAACCACGTCCCATATTCCGTTTATGCATCAGCTTGACACAGCTCTGTCATTGCGAGCAAAGCGAAGCAATCCAGGAACAGCGTGTGGGCTGGATTGCTTCGTCGTTTTGCTCCTCGCAATGACGGGTGGCGTTGCTATGCCAATAATTCGATTCATTATTTTAGGGGCTGAGTTGCGTTACTAAGCCATTCTTTTTCGCCTTCATCCAGGCGGGGAGCCAGGACTTCATACGTTTTTGCATGATAATCATTGAGATATTTAATTTCTGCTGGTGTCAGAAGGGAAACATCAATAGCGGCGGTATCATATGGGCAGTAGGTCAAGGTCTCGAACCCAAAAAAGACTCCATATTCCGTTTCGGCTCGCTTTTCCACCGCAATAATATTCTCGGTACGGATGCCATACTCCCCATCCTTGTAAAAACCAGGCTCGTTACTAAGGAGCATTCCAGGCTCAAGAGCCACCTTGGACCGTTTGGAAATCCCCTGAGGCCCTTCATGCACCCCCAAACAAAAACCAATCCCATGCCCCGTCCCATGCCTAAAATCCAAACCATGCTCCCACAGTGCCAAGCGCGCCAAACTATCCAACTGCACCCCACTTGATCCCTCTGGGAAAACAGCCTGAGAAATAGCAATATGCCCCTTAAGCACCAAAGTGAAATTACGCTTCATCTCTGCGGATATTGGGCCTATTACAATGGTACGGGTGGTATCTGTTGTACCGTCTAGGTACTGGCCTCCCGTGTCCACTAATAAAAATCCATCGGGCTTTAACTTGGACCCAACAGGCCCTGGGCTATAGTGAGCTTGGGCAGCATTGGCCATATAAGCAGCTATCGTAGTAAATCCATCTTCCAAGAAATCGGCCTGCTCCTGCCGCAGTGAGGTAATCTTCCTTGCTACATCACCTTCTGTTAGAGTCGAAATATCAGGATGCTCCTCCAGCCATTTTAGCAGGCGCACCAGGGCAACACTTTCCTTGATATATGCATTGCGGGTATTTTCAAGTTCTACCGGGCTTTTTACGGCCTTAAGCAAAGTGATAATATCCGTTTCCAAATCTTTTTTTACAGGTATGTTTTCCGGCAAAGCATCGGAAATAAGCACATTGGTCTTTTCAGGGTCAAAAAGTAAATCCCCGTTAGCGGGCAAAGCCTTTATATAATCTGTGAGCTTATCATAGTCATGCAAGGTAAATCCCTGAGCTGTGAGATTTGTGGAAAAGGACGCAATTTTATCTTTGCTAATAAATAAGTGAGCTTCGTCAGGGGTAATTAACGCATAGGCGTAAACCACTGGTGTATATGAAATATCTCGGCCGCGGATATTGGCCAACCAGGCTATACTATCCAGCGCAGTTACCAAATAAGCCGATATATCATGCTTTGTCATTTGCTCTCGTACAGCGGCCAATTTCTCGGCGGCAGTTGCACCGGCAAACTGCAATTCATGCTCGAAGGCCTTTTCTGTAGGCAATGCTGGGCGGTCTTTCCATATCAAATCTATTAAATCTTCGTTATAAGCATATGTCACCGCCTTATCCTTCAAGGCATTGCAGATTTTCCTATAGTCCTTTACCGTTACAACACGTCCGTCAAAGCCAAGTTTACCTCCCTGAGGGATTTTATCCGCCAAGAATTCCCGGTATTTTGGGACACCTGGCATTTCCATTTTATATAAGCCAATGCCTGAGCCCTGGAGCTGGTTCTCGGCCTGAATAAAATATCGCCCATCTGTCCAAAGGCCTACATCGGTTGGCGTTATTACTACTGTTCCGTTGCTGCCGGTAAAGCCCGAAAACCAGGGCCTGGCTTTCCAATATGGAGCAATATACTCGCTGGCATGGGCGTCGCCGCTGGGTAATAGATATGCATCCAAATTTCTTTCTTTCATTAAGGTTCGGAGTGCAGCTATTTTTTCATGAGTTGTCATTATCTAATGCCTGCCTTTCGCTCCCCACGGATAATGGGGAGTATATTTTCGCTTTTCTTTACATTGTCAAAAACTTCGATATATTCCTCATGCTCGGCTTGAAGAGCGGAATGCTCAGTTTTAAGGGCGTCATACTCCTCACGAAGCAGAGCGTTTTCTTGTTGCAATCGCTCAATTTCATCTCGATATTTTTCCTTGGTTACTTCGATACGGGCAAGCTTATCTGAAACTTTGAAATAATCATTGGATATATTGAGGGCAATGAGCAAAGTGCGGACGCGCTCATCTATAGCGGCAGTAGTGTTGGCTCCTGTCAGCTCTGCCATCTTTTGGTCTATGTAGCGGGCGATACGCTGCAGATGAGCCTCCTCCTCATTAGACTTAAGGGTGATAACCTTACCGCAGATTACGACATCAACTTTTCTGGCCACTAAAGTGCCTCCTTCGTATATATGATGCAAGTTAAGCTGTAAATCGGGCATACTAACCTTGGGAAAGGGTGATGCCGGTGAAAAAATATATTACGCTGCTTATTATGCTTGTATTCGTTGTTCTGACAGCCTCTGCTTACAACTATAATGGTCCGGAAGCAGAGCTTATTACATTAATAAACAAGGAGCGGGAAACTGACGGTGTTCCCCCACTAAATCTTGATTGGGAACTTGCACGCCTGGCCCGCCTCAAAACCGAAGAGATGAAAACTCACAAACTCTTTGACCATGAGTCATTAATATATGGCAGTCCCGCCCAGCTCCTTGACCTCTTTCATATACCTTATACAAAAGCAGGTGCCAATATCGCAATGGGACAGGAAACACCGATGGATGTATTGTGCGCCTGGCGCAAATCCTCCGACCATCATGCTAACATTATGGACCCATGCTTTACAAATGCTGGAGTAGGCCTTAGCTGGGATGATGATGGCATACCATATTGGACCTTATTGCTGATTACGACAGACCAAGTATCGCAATAATATCTTCTGCAAGCACCGACACAAGAGGCAGAGAGGAGGCTGTTTTACCTCGTTTGCGCAGCAAAGAAAGCAGGGAGGCTAATTCCTCATTATGCATCGCAAGGTCCTTTCGGTCATCGGGCAGCAAGTAGTCATTACCGGTAAACAATAATTCATAATCGGCACGGCCATATCGCCATGGCACAAAAGATTTCCCAAAACGCAAATACACTTTATCAGCCAAAGTCAGCCCTTTGTAGTCCATATTTCCCGAGTAATATAGCATAGCACCGGACCCGACGCAAAGGGAAAGCAATCGCTCCAAGGCAGGGTTGAGACCCTCAGCGGCGCATACCAATGTGCAGTTGTGCCCGCTTAGCCGTTCGCATAGGGCAGAGAACACCAATGGGTTTTCCACAATAAAAACCTTTTCTCCATATGCATGGACACTGTTTAAGCGGCAGATATTTTCTAAAGTAAGGACATGGGCTTCCCCAAGCTGGTCGTAGAAATTACAGGCCATATCGTCGGTTTTTATCCCTCGCAATGTGACTTGAGATATAACTCCATCGGATAAAAGCCCAGCTTGCAGGTATAATCGTACACTGTCTTCAGGTGCCGTCGGCACAGCTGCTTCAAACTTAAAAGCAAGTGCCCTTAGGAATAACGGTCCTAGTTGGGAATGGAAATCCAAGGCCCGAGCGTCATTCAAGTGCATATCCGCGAAATCCGAAAGACGCACAAGCTGACCCTGAGGCAGGGCATTGATGACTTCACACACTTTAGCCACCAAAGAGAGCACGCCCTCAGGCTCATGGGGAAACTGATCCGCCCATTGGCGGTAGGTGCGGCGCATATGGGCTAAGATTTCACGAAGCCAGGCAGCCGCAGGAGTTTCTTCAAACCGTGGCAGCAAATCGTCTCGAATGGCGCGAGCAAAGGCATCCTTATATCTGGGAGAGTCGCTTATAGGCTCGCTTAGTGTAGAAACCGGCTGCCCAAAATAGGCAGAAAGAACAGAGTCAAGGCCCTTTTCATATGCAAAAATTTTTTGAATCTGCCGCTCGAATTCTGCAAGGCCGATACGAATCAGAGCCTGGTCATAATAATCCCGCTTAAAAAGAACAGAAAGAGCCGTCTCTTCTTCCAAGGACGGCCGGGGCAATCTCACGGCACTAAAACAACGGCCATAGCGGTTGTACAAGTCCAGCATACCGGTCATAAGCCGCTCAAAGCCGCTGTCGTTTTTCAGATATTGAATGATATTGACTGTCTCGGGGGATACACCCTCATGTGATGTGGCCATCTAATCTTCCTCTTGAATACAGGATAATGATGCACCGATGCAGTGTTTCCTAAATATATGTAGAGTTTACCTTTTATGATATTAATATGTCAATTGACAGAGAACAAAATCTTTGCTATATTTCCTTGCGCGTTATGATTTTCACCAAGCTAATGTAGCTCAGATGATAGAGCAGCTGATTCGTAATCAGCAGGTCGGGGGTTTGAGTCCCCCCATTAGCTCTTGCCACATCTGCTACTTAAGCGGGTGGAAGGTAAATATATAATGGGCTGTCGCCAAGCGGTAAGGCACAGGACTTTGACTCCTGCATTCGAAGGTTCAAATCCTTCCAGCTCAGCTCAAACCCCACAATCATCACGTTGATGATTGTGGGGTTTTTTACATGCTAAGAAATTGCATTCGCAATTTCTGCTGGCGCGGCCGGAAACAAAAGCGCGCTTTGCGCGTTTTGTTCGTATAAATCCATAGGTGGTGATATTATGTCAAAAGAGTTGCCATATACATCTTCGATTAAGGACATGCCACTTATGTTCCTGGAAATGCGTAGGACGGCTTTACTTCTTTGTGAAGGGATGAGCCCCGGCGAGATTATTTTCATGTCTATGGATAAAAATATTTATCAATTGGAAAAAGAAAAACGGCGGCGTGATGTGCCTTTACGAATGATAAATAGGCTGTTAACAATCAGCAGCCCCCTTGTTGAAATCTTAGCAAAGGGCTCCACTGACGATGCCAAATTAGTGGCTTTATTGGCTTTGGTGAAGTCGGACAGGCTTTTGTTCGAATACCTATACGAAGTTTTCCTCAGTAAGCATGAAATAGGTTATGATACTATCAGTGACAGAGATTTCGAAGAATTTACTAACCGTAAGGCGCAGGATAACAATACAATTGCAAACTGGTCATCAGGCAACTTGAAAAGCCTGCGAGGTAAAATCAAAGGTATACTCTGCGATGCAGGTATAGCAAAAAGAGCTAAAGAAGGCCTTCGGATACAAAGGCCCTTGGCAAGTGCAAATCTTTTAAACTTACTGGATGAGGAAGATAGCATATATGCTAGAGCAATGTTATTGACGGGGGTATAAATATGCTCAGTTTAAGCAAACGCCTGGATTTTATAGAGTCAAAAATATTGGATAAAAACTTCCGTACAGGCCGTGGCACCGTGGGGGAGTTAAACTTTTGGATTTTTGATTACCCGCCGGAAGATGAAATGGCTGTGCGGGATTATATTGGTTTTATTGTAAGCCGTATAAATGGTAGGTATGATGATATTTCCATCAAGTGTTTTGACCTCTACGATTTGATGATTCAGGTGCTTCGCGAGAAGGGATATCTTGATAAGGTCATGGAAAGAGAAGCGTCTAAGGGCAGCACCGCGATATTTGAACCGATTAAAAAAACCCTGCGTCTAACACAGGATAGAGATTTAATAATTGCCAAAATCACCGAAAACATAGTCCCTGAAAAAGATGTAATTTTTATTACCGGTGTAGGCAAAGCATGGCCGATAATACGCTCACATACCATACTCAATAATTTGCACAGTAAGGTGGAGAAAAATCCACTTGTGATGTTTTTCCCTGGCGAGTACACAAATGAATTAAAATTATTTGGTGAGATAACGGATGATAATTACTATCGGGCATTTAAGCTTGTGTAGGAAAAAATAACTCAACCTGTTTGCCTTTCGTGGTAAAGCCAATATAAAACCGCTTTTTTTTAAAGCGCGCGCGAAGCGCGCGCAATTTAAAAACTCCGCTGCGAAGTCGCGCTTACATACTTGGTCGGCGATGGATAAGCTCCACGATGGAGCGATTAGGGGGCATAACATATGAAAATCAGCACCATGTTCCAAAAGGATATAGGGAGACCCATTCAGGGTGTAATCAAAATTGGTGCAAATATCACCGAGATGGCGATTTCTGAGCTGGACGAATATGTCGTTACATCAGAGCTTAACCGCCACATGGCCAATTTTTTTGCCGGATACCGCAAGGGCACCACACAGCGTACAGATAAAATCGGTGTGTGGATTTCCGGCTTCTTTGGTAGCGGTAAATCCCATTTCCTTAAAATTCTCTCCTTTTTGTTAGGCTACAAGGAATTTGGCGAGAAAAAGGCAATTGACTACTTTGAGGGCAAAATCAGCGACAGCCATATTATGGCTGATATGCAGTTGGCTGCCGATACATGTGCTGATGTAATTCTGTTCAACATAGACGCGGAAGCGGATTCCGATTCCAAATCCAATAAGGACCCCATTGTAAAGGTCTTTATGAAAGTCTTTAACAAGATGCAAGGATATTGCAGCTCCATGCCCTGGATTGCAGACCTGGAAAGGCAAATGGACAAAGACGGGGTATATCAAGACTTTCGCAATCGTTTCTATGAACTGTCAGGTAACTCCTGGGAGGCAGCCAGAGACGACTTTTATTTCGAGCAAGACAATATCGTTCAAGCTTTGGCTGACACCACTAGAATGAGCGCAGACGCTGCGCTTGCCTGGTATAACAAATCAGAGGAAAATTACTCCCTTGACATAAATTCCTTTTCAAGGCGAGTGAGAGAATATATCGAGGCTAAACAACGAGAAAGAGGCAAAAAGCAATTCGTAATATTCTTATGCGACGAGGTCGGACAGTATATCGGCTCCTCAGAGGCTCTTATGCTTAATTTGCAAAATATCGTTGAGGGGCTGGGCAATGAATGCGGAGGACAGGCCTGGGTCATAGCGACCGGTCAAGAGGATATAGATTCTATAACCAAGGTAAACCGGGATGCATTTTCTAAAATTATTGGCCGTTTTGATACCCGGCTTTCTCTATCCTCTGCCAATGTAGACGAGGTAATAAAAAAAAGGCTGCTGGCTAAGTCCGAAGGAGCCGCAGATAAGCTACGCCTTTTATATGAAGAAAAAATCGCTGTAATGAAAAATTTGATTACATTTACAAAAGATACCCCGGAAAAAAGGCTTTATGAATCCCCTGAGGATTTTGCGGATATATATCCATTTATCCCATACCAGTTTCCGTTGCTGCAAGCAGTGTTTAACGGCATACGAACCCATGGGGCATCGGGTAAGCATTTGTCGGAAGGGGAGCGCTCCTTGCTTAACGCCTTCCAAGAGGCGGCGATTCAGTTTGCCAATTTTGATGAGGGTATTCTGATACCATTTAATGCCTTTTACAAGACAGTGGAAACTTTTTTAGATAACAATGTCCGTAGAGTGATTATAAACGCGGAAGAAAGCGCAAACCGGGACAGCGGTGTATTGTATCCGGATGATGTAGAGGTCCTAAAAACACTTTTCATGGTGAAATATATACCTGAAAGGCTACCGGCAAACCTTGAGAATATAACTACAGTTATGCTTACAAATATCGACGAAGACAAAATCGCGTTCAAAAAGAAGGTAGATGCATCTCTGCGCCGCTTGGAAGCTGAGCGGCTCATCATAAAAAACGGCGACCAGTTTATTTTCCTTACCAACGAGGAACAGGACATAAACCGGGAAATCAGAGAAATTCGTATAAGCCCGGCGGATTTGATTGACAAGGCAGGCAGTGAGATATTTCATGTGCTGTTTGGGCTTAACAAAAAGCATAGATACAATGACCGTCATGACTTCCCATTCAATACAATGATAGATGACCGGCCCCTAGGTGTGCAAAAAGAAGAAATCGGCATACAGGTTTTGACTCCCTATTTTGCCCATGGCGGTATTGACGAGTCGGCTATCAAGCTTATGTCTCTAGGGAGCACAAATGTGGTTGTCGCAATGCCGCAGGATGCGGAGTTTTTAAATGAAATGGAGCTATCCCTCCAAATTGATGCCTTTTTGCGCCGTAGCTTAAGTAAAAAGCAGACGGATTCTATTGAGCTAATCAAGGCAGCAAAAAGCAACGAGAGACAGAATCGTATAGACCGCTGCCGTGAGTTAATTGCCGATTCTATGCGCAAAGCAAAAATATATGTAAACGGCCTAAATCTGGACATTAGAGAAAAAGCCCATGAGCAAAGAATAAGTGACGGCTTTAATGCCTTAATCGAGAATCTTTACTCAAAGCTAAGCTATATCACACATCCATATATATCAGTGGATAGTTTGCGGGAAATGCTATCAAGCGAGGATAACCAAGATGTGTTGAATGGCATACCTGCAAATGAGGCCAATTACCTGGCTTTGGCGGATATGCAAGATGTTATAGAGCATAGTCACTATCGCAATATAAATATCACAATGCGCAGTCTAATAGACCAGTTTAGCAAAATGCCCTATGGGTGGAAAGATATAGATATATCCGGCGTTGTGCTTAGCTTGTTCAAAAATCAAAAGATTCGGCTAGAACTAGGGGGCGAGAATATTCTGCCCGGTGATATATCTGTTGCCCAGTACGCGACCAAGCGGGATTATATTGAGCGGCTGGTGGTCAGATGGCGGGATGTTATAAGCCCAGTCCTAATCAACAATGCTAAGGACCTGGCCAGAGAAATTTTTGGCAGCGGCGACATGCCCAGTGATGAAGATGGCCTAATGGCTCGTATAAAGCAGCTTGCAACTGAGGAGCTCCATGGAAACCATGATAGCATTAAGGATTTGCTGGGTGAGTATTCTAAGGCACCGTATCCGGGCAAGAGGATTTTAGAGTATGGGAAGAAGCTCTTTGAAGAGATAGAGAGGATTAGGGATATAAAGGCCTTTTTCGACTATCTTCATAGCGAAAAAGAATCTTTGCTAGATTATAGCGAGGATGTAAGCGACATAAAGAAATTCTTTAACAATCAAAGCCAACGCTCAATTTTCGATAAGGCTTTGAAGATGCTGCAAATCTATGAAAGCAACCGCACCTATGTACTTGACCCCGAAATGATAAAACTGGTTGAAGATATTGAAAGGATAACCGCGCTGGCTTCCCCATATGGGGAGATTCACAAGCTGCCGGAACTGGTAGAGCAGTTTATGACCTGCTTTGCGCAGTTGCTAGAAGAAGAATGCGAACCCATCAAAGCCGCAATCAAAACCGATAGAGAAACCACTCTGGCAGACCTGGGTAAGCGTGGGATAAAGGATAAGTATACGGATCAGGTAATCTCTGAGTTTGATTCATTAATCGAAAGGCTATCCAGAGTCAACAACATATATGAAGCAATAGCAATGGAAACCGAAAGCAATCGTATGATGCTAAGATTTATACAAAGTTTTGTAAATGCTGAGATTGAAACCACCGAATCGGAAACTGTGCGCAGGATTAAGACCATAACCATGAAAAGCCTATTTACTGGTACGACCCAAGTATCAAACGAAGCGGACGTGGACCGTCTGGTGAGTGAAGTAGGGCGAAAGCTTAAATCCCTGCTTGAGGATGATACAATAATCCAGATAGTATAGCTTTCCAGTTTTGATGATACCGACAAAGGTGCTTTTTCTCCGACAAAACAGTATGCCTTACGGATAGCAGGCCGCATTTTATATGGGCTGATTCGGTTTTGATGATTGGGCCGAAGGCGGTTTTCTTCCGATTAACAATGATTTGTTAGGACGTGTGGGTATGGATAAAGCAGCAATAAAGAGCTATGCCGTTGCAGCCAGAAAGAAGTTAATAGATGCGGTTACCCTCAAAGGGGCTGATTTAGGCATTGCCGCCAATACAATAAACATTGAAGACATTGCTTACACATGGTTCAATCGCCTAATTGCCTTACGCTTTATGGAGGCAAACGGCTACCTACCTTCAAATATCCGGATATTATCCAGCGAAGAGCCTGGCAGAATAGAACCGGATGCCCTGCGGGAAGTAGACCGCTTGGACTTTGTAAAGCCCGCCGTTGTCATGGAATTAAAATCCGATACCGGCATTAATGCCACGGAAAAGTTGTACAAATATATCCTAATATCCCAATGCAATGCCCTGGCTGAGATAATGCCTGGGATGTTCCAAAGACTAAACGACCATACAGAGTTATTGTTGCCTGATGCCCTGTATCGCAATGGCGGCATAGTCCACGACTTGGTACATACTATCCCGGAGGAGAATTTTAAGAACGGCGTACAGATTATAGGCTGGCTGTACCAGTTTTATATTTCTGAGAAAAAAGATGAAGTCTTTGCCGGGCTTAAAAAGAACATCAAAATAAATAAAAATACTATACCAGCCGCCACACAGCTTTTTACACCGGAGTGGATAGTAAAATATATGGTGGAAAATAGCCTGGGGCGGCTATGGTTGGAGAGGCACTCGAAGGTGCCCCATTCACATATCCTTTCCGTCATTCCGGGCTCGCCCCGGAATCCCCTCGCCACAGGCAAAGATGGGGGAATCCCGGGTCAAGCCCGGGATGATGAGGCGATTATTACCGAGGGCTTGCGTGCAAACTGGAAGTATTACATTGATGAAGCGGTACAAGAACCGGAAGTAGCCGAGCAGCTACTAGCAATGCGCAAAGAAAGTCCAATCAGCCGCCCGGAGGACATAAAACTAATAGACCCCTGTATGGGCAGCGGTCATATTTTGGTGTACGCATTTGATGTACTGTTTCAAATTTATCAGAGCCAAGGTTACCAGGAGCGGGAGATTCCCAATTTGATTTTGACCCACAATATTTTTGGCTTGGATATAGACGACAGAGCAGGGCAGTTGGCTTATTTTTCTCTGATGATGAAGGCAAGGGAGTATAATAGGCGATTCTTTAGACAGGAAGTTGTCCCCCAGCCCATGGTCTATTCTTCCAATGGCGATGAGGAGCTTTCGGAGTTTGGCTCACTTGTGAAGATTGAAAATCTTGAGGACAAACCCCAGCAACCGGAAGATATAACGGTATCCCATTACCAGAGTAATTTGCAAAGTTGGATATACCGCTCCTTGCTTGCGCAAAAATATAATGTGGTAATCACAAATCCTCCCTATATGGCACCAACACCAAAGCAAATCGACTGGGTAAAAAAACACTATTCCAATAGCAAAAGCGACCTCTGTGTTGTTTTTATCGAGCGCAATCTCGGCCTGCTAGCAAAAGACGGATATCTGTCTATGATTACAATGCATTCGTGGATGTTTCTGACGAGTTATGAAAAATTCCGCCGGCAATTGATAACCTCAAATGATATCGTAAATATGATTCATCTGGGGGCAAGGGCCTTTGAGGAAATCGGTGGGGAAGTTGTACAGACCACCGCCTTCGTTATGTGCCAATCTAATATTTCTGACTATCGTGCTTCCTATATGCGCCTTGTAGATTATATTGGTCAGCAGGCAAAAGAGAACGCCTTCTTTACGGAAAGCAAGCATATATCTGCTAAGGAAAGCTATAAAAACATCCCCGGAAACCTAATTGCGTATTGGGTAAGCAAGGGCTTGCTAAAGGCATTTGAAAAGGGCAATCCCCTTGAGGAACTTGCATCGCCAAAGCAAGGGATGTCAACCTGTGATGTAAATAGATTTGTTAAGTTTTGGTATGAAGTGGATATTAACCGTACCAACATAATCAACCCCTTAAATCGAATATGGGTCAAATATAATAAGGGTGGCGAAAACAGAAAATGGTATGGCAACAGAGAGTATGTAGTTTTTTGGGGGACAAACGGAACAGCACTTAAAGACAATAATGCTACATTACGCAATCAAAATGCATATTTCAAGCCTTTCCTTGCATGGACAAAGGTAACTATGAATACCACGAGCTTTAGGTGGTTTGAGGAAGATTTCTTGTTTGATGGGGCGGGGGGATCTTTGTTTGTGGGGGATGGAAAGGATTCCTTGTATATCTTGGCTGGACTCAACTCTAAGGTGATGGCTGAGATGTTAAGGATTATTTCTCCAACAGTGAATTACAATGAAAATCATATCGGTGGGGTACCCATGATAATTGACGATGCCGTTAGAGAAATCGTTGAAAAATATGTTTTGGAAAACATTGAGCTATCTCGCGCTGATTGGGATAGTTTTGAAACTAGTTGGGATTTTGTACGGCATCCATTGCTATGTGGGGAAAGAACCATCCAAGCTGCTTACGCTAAATGGGAAGCTGCTTGCAATCAGCGATTTAGCAAGCTTAAATCCAATGAAGAAGCACTGAATCGTATCTTCATAGATATCTACGGATTGCAAGACGAGCTCACACCAGCGGTAGAGGATAAAGATATAACTATCCGTAAAGCCGACCTTAGCCGGGATATCCGTAGCTTTGTTTCTTATGCTGTAGGCTGTATGCTTGGCCGCTATAACTTGGATGGGCTTGTAGCCGTGGAGGATAATATAATCCCCATGGGGGACCAGGATTATTTTGAGAACGATATAGTAAGCCGATTTATTGATTTCGTCCGCGTCGTCTACGGCGAGGAAGCCTTGGGCGAAAACCTCGATTTTATTGCAAATGCTTTATACCCTACAAGCAACGGCACCGCGCAAGAGCGCATTCGTCAGTACTTCTTTAAGGATTTCTACAAAGACCATGTAAAAGTATATCAAAACCGTCCTATATACTGGCTCATGGACAGCGGAAAGAGAGATGGGTTCAAAGCTCTATTCTACCTGCATCGCTATGATAAACTTACCATAACCAAGGCCAGAACAGATTACCTCCACCCTCTTCAAAGAAAATACGATGCCGGAATCCAGCAGCTGGAAATGCTTGCAAATATTACCGAAAACAATCATGATAAAGCAGCCTATCGCAAGGAAGCAAACCTGTTGCAAGGAAAACTGGAAGAATGCCAGGCATATGACCTTGTGATATCCCATTTTGCTCATCAGCAGATTGAGCTTGACTTGGACGATGGTGTGAAGGTTAATTATGCTAAGTTCCAGGGTGTGGAGGTGCCTATGGATGATGGTCGGGTTGGGGTTATGGGCTTATTGTGGAGGATATAGGGGTATGGACAAAACAGCAATAAAAAACTATGCAGTAGCCGCCAGAAAAAAATTAATCGATGCTGTCAAACTTAAGGCAGCCAGCCTAGGCATAACATCAGACACCCCCCCATGCGCGGAGGATATGTTACGAAGCAAGGGTATTTTTTTGACCAGAGAAGAAGCCTCGGCGCGGCTACGCTTACACGGTATTATCAGCATGGCGCAATATAATCGTGATGGGCTGGCCTACATAATGGAAAATGTAGCCTACACATGGTTCAATCGCCTAATTGCCCTGCGTTTTATGGAGATAAACGGATATCTGCCTTCAAATATCCGCATTCTATCCAGCGAAGAACCAGGCAGGATAGAGCCGGATGCCTTACGGGAATCAGACCGCTTGGATTATGTAAAGCCCAATATAGTCAATGAGCTAAAAGCCGACACCGGAATCAATGCAACAGAGAAACTGTATAAATATATCCTGATATCCCAATGCAATGCCTTGGCGGATATTATGCCGGGGATGTTCCAAAAATTAAACGACTACACGGAGCTGCTATTACCGGATGCCCTATATAGAAACGGGGGTATAGTCCATGATTTAGTACATGCCATCCCGGAGGACAACTTCAAGAACGGTGTGCAAATTATAGGATGGCTGTATCAGTTTTATATATCCGAGAAAAAGGATGAAGTCTTTGCCGGACTCAAGAAGAATATCAAGATAAATAAAGATACCATACCAGCCGCCACGCAGTTATTTACACCGGAATGGATAGTAAAATACATGGTAGAAAACAGCCTGGGGCGGCTATGGCTGGAGAAGCACCCGAATGACGACCTGCGTAAAAGCTGGAAATACTACGTAGATGAAGCCGAGCAAGAGCCGGAGGTAGCCGAGGAGCTACGCATCATGCGCCAGCAAAGCCCCATCAACCGCCCGGAAGATATAAAGCTAATAGACCCCTGCATGGGCAGCGGTCATATTTTGGTATATGCATTTGATGTGCTATATCAGATTTACCAGAGCCAGGGCTACCACGAACGAGAGATTCCCAATCTAATTTTGCATCACAACATATATGGCCTGGACATAGATGACAGAGCAGGCCAGCTTGCTTATTTTGCCCTGATGATGAAGGCAAGGGGATATAACAGAAGATTTTTTAGGCAGGAGAGGGTACCCCAACCCATGGTCTACACAGCTGACGGTGACGAGGAGCTGTCGGAGTTTGGGTCCTTGGTAAAGGTAGAGGAACCAGGAGAAGAGCCCCAGCTGCCAGAAGATATAAACATCAACAACCTCGGGGTAGAACTAATATATGAGCGTGATATGTATGGGTGGAGATACCGCAGGCTGCTTGCACAAAAATATGATGTGGTGGTTACTAATCCGCCGTATATGGCCCCAACACCAAGGCAAGCTGACTGGGTGAAAAAGCACTACCCCAACAGTAAAAGTGATTTATGTGTAGTGTTCATTGAACGAAACCTAGACTTGTTGGCACAGCATGGTTATCTATCCATGATTACAATGCATTCTTGGATGTTTTTGTCGAGCTTCGAGAGGTTCCGTAATGATTTAATTGCTTCTAAGGATATTGTAAATATGTTGCACTTGGGTGCACGGGCTTTTGAGGAAATCGGAGGTGAGGTTGTACAAGCGACGACATTTACTATGTGTAAATCAAATGTGGCCAAATATGTAACTACATATAAGCGTTTGGTCGATTATATTGGACAACAAGCGAAAAAGGAAGCGTTTTGTATCGACAACAATGTACACACGTCTAAAAAAGAAGATTATGAGAAAATACCAGGCAGTCCTATTGCATATTGGGTTAGTCAACGGATGTTAGCCGCGTTTGAGAGTTGTGCTCAACTGGAGCAGCTTGCATCTCCAAGAAAGGGCCTTGCAACAACTGATAATGAACGGTTTTTGCGTTTGTGGCATGAGGTTGCCAACTACAAAATGCACATTGCGGCCGAAAATAAAGAACACGCAATAGCTCTTAAGCGTAAGTGGTTTCCCATAAATAAGGGTGGTTCCTTTAGGCGATGGTACGGTAACAAAGAGCATTTGGTGAACTGGGAAAACGATGGTCTTGAGATGAAACAGGCTATTGTTGAAAGATATCGTGGTGGTAGTTATACCAAGGAAATAAGGAGTGAAAATAGATATTTTCACAATGCTATAACGTGGAATGCACTTACATCTGCTGATGCAGGTTTTAGACTTTCTGATTATGGTGCGCTATTTGATTCTGCGGGTTCATCAATGTTTCCTTCAGATAAAAACATGTTTTACTTGCTTGGACTATTAAACACTAAGATAATTGGACAAATCCTTAATATTTTGAATCCGACGCTGAATTTCGGAGCTGGTACAGTAGCTAATCTTCCTATTGTTATTAACGATAATAGGAAGGAAGTGGTTGAGCAATTGGTTGAAGAATTGGTGAAGTTGTCACGAGATGACTGGGACTCCTTCGAAACAAGCTGGGATTTCCAAGTGCACCCACTTGTTACCCATCTCCACACAATAGAAGAAGCATACAAGCAGTGGGAATACAGCTGCAATGAGCAATTTGCCAGACTTAAGTCCAACGAAGAATCCCTAAACCGCATCTTCATAGATATCTATAACCTACAAGACGAGCTAACCCCAGAGGTAGACGACAAAGATATAACCATCCGCAAAGCCGACCTTGGCCGGGATATCCGCAGCTTTATCTCATATGCCGTAGGCTGCATGTTTGGCCGTTATAGCTTGGATGAACCGGGGCTTGTATTTGCCGGGGGCAAGTTTGACATTTCTCGCTATAAATCTTTTGTGCCCGTGGAGGATAATATAATCCCCATAGGGGCACAGGATTATTTCGATAACGATATCGGAAGCCGATTTATCGAATTTGTCCGCGTCGTCTACGGCGAGGAAACCTTAGACGAAAACCTTGACTTTATCGCCGATGCCCTTTATCCATCCGGCAGCTCCACCACCGGGGAACGTATCCGCCATTATTTCCAAAAAGACTTCTACAAAGACCATGTAAAAATATATCAAAAACGCCCCATATATTGGCTCATGGACAGCGGCAAAAAAGACGGCTTCAAAGCCCTTTTCTACCTGCACCGCTACGATAAATATACCGTTACAAGAGCAAGAACCGACTACCTCCACCCACTACAACGGAAATACGATGCCGCAATAGGACAGCTGGAAATGCTTGCAAATTTCACAGAAAATAACCATGATAAAGCAGTCCACCGCAAGGAAGCCAGCCTGCTGCAAGTAAAACTAGAGGAATGCCAAGCTTATGATCCTGTAGTGTCTCATTTTGCACATCAGCAGATTGTGCTTGACTTGGACGATGGGGTGAAAGTTAATTATGCTAAGTTTCAGGGTGTGGAAGTGCCTTTGGATGATGGTCGGGTTGGGGTTATGGATTTGTTGGGGAGAATATAAGAGTGACTGCTATTTTGCAGACGTGCCTAGAGAACTCAAAAATGAGAGGAGTATAGAAATGGCTATTAAGTCAATAAAGCTTGAAAACTTTACAGTGTTTGAAAACATCGAAGTTGATTTTTCCCCTGGTATAAATGTCTTCATTGGAGAGAATGGTACTGGTAAGACTCATCTGCTCAAGATACTATATGCCATAACAGATACCGTTAGGTATCAAAATTCATTTGTCGGACCTAGTGAGTTTAAAGGTGAGCCTGTGATGATTTCAAACAACTTTGATCATGTTATTTACCCTTTATTTAATGCTCCTGTAGAGGGATTAGCAGTAAACTTAATTAGGAATAAGTCTATAGATATTGAAAGCGCAAAAATTGAGGTTACAACAGATACCGAAATAATTACCTCCTATGTAGGTGGATTAGAATTTGTAACAGCAGTTAACGAATCAGACAAAAAAGGTAGGATATTTGAGCATGAAGCCCTTTTTATCCCTGCAAAAGATATGTTATCGCATAGCGGATTAGAAAATGATTTTGCTAAACGATTATTACCTTTTGACGTGACACAGATTAACATACTTAAAGATTTAAAAATCTCAAGACTGCGTGAGCAGACAAAGCTTTCGAGCGCATTGAAAATGAAAATATCAGCTAAAATAGGTGGCGAAGTTCTGTATAGGGATGGAGGATACTTTATTGATAGGGGGAATGCGCTAGTCAATATTTCTCTTGAAGCTGAAGGTTACAAGAAATTAGCTGTAATGTACCGAGCTCTAGACACAGGGTACTTACAGCCTGGGAGCATTCTTCTTTGGGACGAACCCGAAGCCAATCTTAACCCTAAACTAATCCCTATTGTAGTTGATATTCTAATGGAACTATCCAGGAATAAAGTACAGGTCTTTTTGGCTACTCATGAATACAATCTTATGAAATATTTTAGTGTGAAAAAGAAGGATAATGACCATGTGGCGTTTATCAGCTTACACAAGACAGAAAACGGGGTCATATGCGAAACAGAGGATGATTACAACCTCCTAGAGCATAATTCTATTGTTGAAGCTAACATTAAGCTCCTTGAAGATGATATTGAGGGGGTGTTTTAGTATGCAGGTACCTCCGGGGGATATGGTTTTTAGTGATATGAGGTTTAGGGATTTTGGAGCAGATAATTGCGACTGCTATCGAATAGAAGATTCAAATCTCTATAGAAAGTCATTACGTCATCTTGGATATAAGTCAGTAGAGTTTGTGGTATACAACTCCTCAGGCCGCGCGGGTGAAAGCATGTTGATTTTTGTGGAGGCTAAAACCACATTGCGACCACAAAACAGCAAGAGCAGGTTTTCTGATGAAATAGCGGATATATCGCAAAAATTTATGGATTCACTTCAAATAATTTGCGGTATTTGGCATGGTGGGCGAAAAGGCAAAACACAGCTTCCGGCTAACTTTGCACAGTTTTATGAAAGCGGGAAAAAAATTGTGTTTGCATTGGTAGTTAAAAACAGCGAAAAAAGAGAATTGCTAACTGTCGCAGATGCAATCTATAGGAAGCTACTCAAAGAAAGGCGACTGTGGAAGTTTGATGTAAAAGTGTTAAATGAGGAGCTATCCCAAAAAGAAAATCTTGTATTGGCGGAGGATTCTATATGAACCTAACAGAACTAAAAAAATCCCTAGGCCAACAATTCGCTCAGGATTTTTCTCGTGGTAGCAAGCGTAATATTATCTTCTGGTATGACGAGAATGCCGTGTTTGAAGATTTCATTGACGACCTCAGCTTGGATAATGCCAAGACCATTAAGCTATGTGATAATAACATGTTCGCAACCAAGCTCTACATAGAGGAAACAGACCCTGGTAGCAACCTGCTGGTCTACTCCCCCCAAAAACGGCCTGCCAATAGTGATAATTGGCTTGCGGATACTATCAAGTATAGCCAGATATTTTCTGCTGACCTGACTTCCCTTAACTTAGTAAATCTGGGGGTTGATAATGCCCTGCGCGGCGTTATTGCAAAGTATGAAAAATTTTTCACCTCTATCCAGCGGACTCAGAAGTTTCAAAGCTATCCACTTGCCACTTGTTCGGAGGATGAAATCCATATTGGTGTACTTTCAGCTCTATGCAAACTTCAAGCCCCTAGCCTAGACAATGCCGTAAAGACCTTGCTAGCCGAAATGATTAATAACGAGAATACCATATACGAAAGCATAGAAAAATTCGGCAGCATGGAAATATTTTGGTCCCTTATTAATAAGACCTATGGCTATGATTTTCCGGACCAAAGTCTTGAAAAGCTGGCTATTCTTCTTTTATGTAGCCATCTGTCCCATAGTGTCAAGCTTGATTTTTCGGCGCAGGCCTATGTATCCGGCAATCCTAATTGCTTTGTTTTTGCAGATAATCTTATGAGAAATAGTCAGTTTTCAGAGGACTACAATAAACTGGCGGTCTTTGTCGCAGATAAACTAAAACTTGCTGACCATGTATCAAAATGGACTATTGACGATGTGGTTGACTGCGATACCTTCGAGGATTTTGATAAATATATCATCGCTAGGATACGGGAGAATATAAATCATAAGGCAGGAGAATATGGGTATTATCGCAAAATTATCAATAGCCGAAAAAATCGCAGATTCTACCCTCACTTCCAAGCCCAGTACGAAACCCTACTTCATGCCTGTGACTACTTGGACCTTGCCACGCATCATAAGGATATAATGTCAAAGAGTACCCATGAGCTCTTTGAAGCCTATGTAAAGACCTATTACAAATTTGACGCAAGCTATCGGCATTTTGTCGCAGCTTATGACCGTCTAGAATGCAAAGATGATTTTAGTGAGATATTCGAAATGTTGGAGAACAGCTATACAAACCGATTCCTGAATGAGCTATCCATGAAGTGGAGCGCGCTTTTAGATGAAACTAATACATGGAAAACCCCGGGCATCACAGCCCAGCAACGGTTTTATAACCGGCATGTTGGGCATTTTGTGAGAGATAATGAGCGGGTTGTGGTTATTATCTCCGATGGCTTGAGGTATGAATCTGCCCAGGAATTAAATGAAATTATTAATCGCGAGCAAAAGGGTGTTGCCGAGCTTGATGTAATGCTTGGGGCAGTTCCCTCCACTACATCCCTTGGGATGGCTGCACTGCTGCCTCATTCCCAAATAGATATAACAGAAAAAGGTGAGTTTGAAATCAAGGGCATTTCCACAGAGGGGACTGAGAATCGTGGGAAAATACTGCAATTGGAAAAGAAAGACTCCATTGCTCTTCGTTATAAAAATATAGTTAATCTTAATCAGCAGCAGTTAAGCGAGGCTCTCAGTGCCAGCAAGCTGATTTATATTTATCACAATACGATAGACAGCGTCGGGGATAAAGAAACCTCGGAAAACGAAGTCTTTGAGGCAACTCAGAAGGCATTTAGAGAATTATCAAATCTTGTGCGCAATCTTAGAAACCTGAGCATAAGCGTATTAAATATTATTATTACCGCAGACCATGGATACATTTACCGCAGAACGCCTTTGCAGGAATACGATAAAACTCCAAAGCAGGATTTGGCAGGGGTAATAGGGGGCCGCCGTTTTCTACTCACTAAGGGTGATATTGAAAGGCAAGGAACCCATAACTTCCCAATGTCATACCTTACACAAAATCATAATGATATTTTTGCCATTATCCCACGAAGCACCAACTGCTTCAAGCTTCAGGGGGGAGGCAGCCGATATGTACACGGGGGAGCAACCTTGCAGGAGGTCGTAATCCCCGTAATAAAATTCAGAAGCGACAAAAACGCAAAACAGTCCATGGGTGCCACAAAGGTAAAAGTCGGCCTTACCAATCTTTCGAGAAAGATTACAAGATTTATCACTCATCTTTCATTTTTTCAAAACGAGCTTGTTGATGAAAAGCACCTTCCTATAACTATTACTGCTTATTTTGCCGATGAAGCGGGTAACCGTATTTCCAATGAAAATATTATCATTGCAGATAGCCGCAGCAAGAAGCCGGAGGATAGGGTATACAAAGAAAAATTCACCCTTAAGGATATGGCATACAAGAAAGATGCCAGTTACTACTTAGTCCTTAAGGATGAACGAGAAGTTGAATTGGAACGGATTCCTTTTGAAATTGATTTGGTCAATGGTGGAGGTATGCAATTAACGTAAATCCAACAATTGTCATTGCGAGAGTGGCGAAGCAATCCAGAACTCGCGTAAATGGCTGGATTGCTTCGACGCTTCGCTCCTCGCAATGACGTGATGGTCAGTGGTTTAAATCGATGCAATAAATTTCTGTCTTAGGGGCTCCAGTTCTTCGCATAGGGGGGCCAGGCTTTCTGGGATATTTATATTTTGTGGGCATAGGGGGGAGCAGATGCTACAGTTTATGCACTGGTCAAAGCCTTTGCCGTCCCTCACCAGCTTGCCGTAACCAATTCCGGCTCTAAACTCATTGGGGAATAGCTTGTACTGGTTGTATACTTCGAATAGGCGGGGGATACTTACCCCTTTTGGGCAGTCTATACAATAGCCGCAGTATGTGCAGGGGATAGTTTTAATGGACAGCATTATATCCCTGGCCCGCTCCAGCATTTCCGTCTCGGCTTTCGTCAGTTTTTCCGGGGATAATGCAAAGGTGCGGATATTTTCTTCTACCTGCTCCATATTGGACATACCGGAAATAGTCACGGCGGTATTGGATTTGTCCCGGCACCAGCGCAGTGCCCAGCCAGCGGGGGAATAGTCCTTATGCAGTATCTCCAAGGCGGCAGGGGGCGGTTCTGCTAAGTATTTGCCTCGCACAGGTTCCATTACCATACAGGGGATGTCCCGTTCTACCATTAGGTCATAGAACTTGCCCGTCTCCAGCATAATATCGTCTACATAGTTGTACTGAATCATTGCAAAATCCCATTTGTAGTTGTCTAGCAGCCTTTTAAAGGTATCGTAGTTGCCATGGTATGAGAAGCCAAGGAACTTGATGCGACCTGCCTTTTTTTGCTCCGTTAGGTAATCGTATATTTCGTGGCGGTCAACCAGGTCGTAACGATCTTCCCCTAAGCCGTGAATCATGTAAAAATCGAAGTAATCCACCCGGCAGTTGCCAAACTGCTCGTTGAAGATTTGTATCATGGCTTCTTTGGAGCTGATTTTCCAGGTGGGCAGCTTGGTCACGTAGTGATAGCTTTCCCGGGGATATTTTTTCAGGGTTTCCCCTAGGAAAGGTTGGGATTCGCCTCCGTGATAAGGGTCTGCCGTGTCGAAATAATTAACTCCCGCTTCATATGCACGGTCAATCATTTTTGCGGATAATTCCCAATCGATTTTGCCGTTTTCCAGGGTGGGTAAGCGCATTGCGCCAAAACCAAGTTCTGAGATTTCTACGCCTAGGCGTTTGTCGAATTTCTTTTTGATAGTCATTGGTTTCCTCCTTTTATAGCAGCCTTGTCATAAATAATGCCACTCCATAAATCGTCACAACCACTGCGGCAATCCAATCCCTTCCTGCCAGCCGCAGTACCTTCATCCTGGTCCTGCCAACATCCCCGCGATAGCACCTGGCCTCCATTGCCGTTGCTAATTCGTCTGCCCGTTTGAACGCGGATACGAATAGGGGTACCAAAATGGGAAGCAGGCTCTTTGCACGTTTTATTAGGCCGCCGGTGTCTAAATCCGCGCCTCTGGCTTTTTGGGCCTTCATTATTTTGTCCATTTCCTCTGCCAAGGTGGGGATAAATCTGAGTGCAATGGTCATCATCATTGCTATATCATGGGCAGGGACTTTGATAATCTTAAGGGGTTTTAGTAATGACTCGATACCGTCTGTGAGCTGAATGGGGGATGTGGTCAAGGTAAGAATTGAGGAGCCTGTGATTAGTAAAATCAGACGCACAGCCATTTGTGTGGCCATATTCACCCCTTCCATTGTGACCCTAAGAAACCCGAAGGCAAAAAGTACATTCTCCCCAGGGGTCATAAACAGATTAAGCACCACTGCAAAGCATAGAATAAATAAAATAGCCCTAAGCCCTCGCAAAAGAAACAGCACAGGCACTTTTGCCAGTTTTACTAGAAACAGTATAAACACAGCCGCAACACCATATCCCCCAAAGTGATTCACAAAAAACAAGGACGTAATGTAAAACATTGTGGCAAGTAGTTTAAATCGTGGGTCTATGCGGTGGATTACGGAATCCGAGGGATAGTACTGGCCGATGGTTATCCGGGTCATTTCGCCACCCCCAGTATGCAGTCTGCCAGGGCGTCGATTGTGAATATATTTGAGGGGATGGCAGGGTTGAGTTCTCCAAGGCGTGCGGCCAAGCGGCTTATTTGTGGAATGTCCAGGCCGATTTTAAGCAGTGTTTCAGCCTGGGAAAATACTTGAGATGGGGTATCGTCGTATAACAGATTCCCTTGGTTGAGGACGATTATCCGGTCTGTGAGACGGGCAGCGTCGTCCATGCTATGTGATACCAAGATTACGGTAATGCCCAGTTCCGTATGCATTTTTTTGATTTGGGCTAGGATTTCTCTTCGGCCTTGTGGGTCCAGGCCTGCGGTGGGTTCGTCCAAGATTAGGATTTTGGGGCCCATTGCAAGCACTCCTGCGATTGCGGCTCGGCGTTTTTCTCCTCCTGATAGCTCAAAGGGGGATTTTTCGTAGAACTCTTCTCCAAGGCCTACGGTTGTTAGGGATTTTTTCGTTTGGGATTCTATTTCCTCTGGGGTAAGCCCCATTCGGGTTGGGCCGAAGGCTACGTCTTTATAAACAGTGGGCTCGAAAAGCTGGTGTTCCGGGTATTGGAAGACTAGGCCTACTTTTTGGCGTAGGGCTTTGAGTTTGGTTTTATCGGCTGCGATGTCCTCGCCCTCGATTAGGATTTGGCCTGAGGTTGGCTTGAGTAGGCCATTGAGATGTTGGATTAAGGTGCTCTTGCCTGAGCCGGTGTGGCCTATCAAAGCTACCATTTCCCCTTGATTTATTGATAGATTTATGTCGTTTAAGGCTGTCATTTCGAACACGGAGCCTGGGCTATAGGTGTGGGTTAGATTTTTTATTTGGGTGACAACCTTTTCCCTGTCATCCCGGCCTTGAGACGGAATCCCCCCTACTGTGGAAATGGTAATGGAATCCTGGGCTGGTCGCAAAAGAAGGTCATTTTTGCTGCTCACCCCTGCAACTTGGGTCAAGCCCGGGATGACGGAGGGGGATGGTGTTGTCAGAGCTTTTTGAATGGCTGTGTCTTGTACAAATTCCTCGACAGTCATAATATCCTCGGCAACATCCAGACCCGATTCACGCAGCTTATGGGCAAGGGCAGTCACCGGTGGCACAGATAGTACATATTCCCTCATAGTCTCAACCTGAGAAAATACCCCACGAGGGGTATCATCCAGCACCACTTCACCATCATGCATCACAATAACACGCTTAGCAAGCACTGCTTCCTCCATGAAGTGTGTTATCAGGATAACGGTAATGCCCTCCTGGTTAAGGCGGGTTACGGTCTCCAGCACCTCTCGCCTGCCAGCAGGGTCAAGCATTGCCGTTGGTTCATCCAGTACAATGCAATCAGGGCGCATTGCAAGTACGCCTGCAATGGCCACCCTTTGCTTCTGCCCACCTGATAAATTATGGGGTGCCGATAAGGCAAAAGACTCCATTCCCACAGTTGCAAGGGTTTCGTCCACCCGCTGGCGAATTTCTGCCGGGGATACTCCCAAGTTCTCCGGCCCGAAGGCCACATCTTCTTCTACCACAGTGGCGATTATCTGATTATCGGGATTTTGAAATACCATCCCCACTGTTTGCCGGATAGTCCATAGGTTTTCTCTTTCCTTTGTGTCTTTCCCGTTTATCCATAATGTACCTTGAGTCGGCATAAGAAGTGCGTTAAGATGCCGGGCCAGGGTGGATTTGCCGGAGCCGTTGTGGCCTAAAATCGCCACAAACTCTCCGGATTTTATGGATATATCAATTTCTTTGAGTACATCAGGGGTTTGCCCTGTGCCTGGATAGGCAAAATATATTTTATCTGTTTTTATCATAATGAAATGATACCATATTTACGGGGTTGTGAGTAAGTAGGGGTGGTATCCCTGCCGCTATAAAAAAATGTTTGCCATCCATGTAAAAACCTGGTATAATGCCTATCGTTAACAATTCATATCTCACGAAACGGAAAGAGCGGGTGCCAACCCGCTCTTAAATTTTGTCCAAAAAGGGGATAACGATGTCAACCCCAAAGCTCGAACATCTCACAAATCTGCTGACCCCTGTGGTAGAAGCCCAAGGGGTAAGTCTATATGATTTGGAATTTATCAAGGAAGGCACCGCCCGCATCCTAAGGCTGTATATAGACAAAGAGCCTGGGGTGGACTTGGAAGATTGCGAACGGGTCAGCCGGGCTGCTGATGCAGTACTGGACGAACATGACCCTATAGAGCAATCCTACTACCTGGAGGTAAGCTCCCCGGGAGTAGAGCGCAAGCTTTCAAAGCCGGAACACTTTATGCGGTACACAGGCCATAAAATAGCCTTGCGCCTATACGGCCCCCTAGACGGCCGGAGGAAATTTACCGGGCAGCTTACGGAATATACAAAAGAAACGCTGACCCTGACAGAAGAAGACGGCACCATTCGTCACATTCCAGTATCCCAGATTGGGAGCTGTAAATTAATGGTATTTGACTAAAGGGAGGAACCCGTAAAAATGGACACCGGTAGGGAACTCATTGAAGCTTTAAACTTAGTAGCCCAGGAACGTGGTATAGATAAGGAATTGATATTCGAAGCAATAGAAGCATCCCTTGTTTCAGCCTGCAAACGCCAATATGGCCAAAATGCCGAAATCCGTGTAACGGTAAACCGGGAAACCGGCGTTTATACCGTTATGTCAAAAAAAGCCATCGTCGAAACCGTAGAGGACCCCGAAATCCAGATAAGCCTGGAAGACGCTCGTAAAATACACAGCAATGCGGAAATTGATGATGAAATTGAGCTGGTTGTAACCCCAAAGAACTTCGGCCGTATCTCTGCCCAAACCGCCAAGCAAGTCGTAACCCAAAAATTCCGGGAAGCGGAGCGGGAAATCCTTTATAATGAATTCATTTCCAAAGAAAATGAGATGGTAACCGCCGTAGTCCAGCGTATGGATAAGCGAAATGTTATTGTATCCCTTGGCCGGTTGGAAGCGACTCTCCCCGCAGGTGAGCAAATCCCACGGGAAAGATATAATTTCTCAGACCGTATCAAAGTCTATATATCCGATGTGCGCCAGTCTAGCAAGGGCCCAATCGTAAATATATCCCGGGCCCATCCGGAGCTACTTAGGCATCTTTTCGAGCAAGAGGTACCAGAAATCTATGACGGCACCGTGGAAATCAAGGCAATAGCTAGAGAGCCAGGCAGCCGTAGCAAGGTTGCCGTCTACACCGAGCAACCTAATGTAGATCCAATTGGAGCCTGTGTAGGCCAAAGCGGCCACAGAGTTAACCTAATAAGCGGTGAGCTTCGGGGCGAGAGGCTGGATATCGTACAGTGGAGCGAAGACCCGAGTAAGTTTATTGCCGCGGCCCTTTCCCCAAGTAAGGTTATCCAGGTGGCCTTAAGCCCATACGAAAACTCCGCAAAGGTAATAGTCCCTGATACCCAGTTGTCCCTTGCAATAGGCAAGGAGGGGCAAAATGCTCGCTTAGCCGCTAAGCTCACTGGGTGGAGTATAGATATAAAAAGCGAGTCCCAAATCGAGGGCACGGATTTCCTTGTGTTCCCCGTTGTAGAAAGGCCGGCTGAAGAGGTCTATGAAGAATACTACGAAGAAGAATACTACGACGAATACGATGACAGCGAAGAGTATTATGAAGAAGAAGAGTACTACGACGACGGAGAGTACTACGATGACGAATACTACGACGAGTACTACGAAGAAGCCCCAGCCCAAGCAGCAGCTACCGAGGAAGCAGCCACTTAGAAGATGCGTAGGCTGCAACCAAATGAAGGACAAGAAATCCTTGACAAGAATTGCCCGAAACAAAGAAGGGGCAATATATATTGACCCCACTAGAAAGCAGCATGGTCGAGCCGCATATCTGTGCTTAGATATTGACTGCTTAAAAAAAGCCAAAAAATCAAAGGGACTGGAGCGTTCTTTCAAGTGTTCTGTTTCCCTGGAAATATATGAAGAATTAGCAAAGCAACTTGAAGTGGTTTTGTGATAATCTCGGAGGTGGCTTGATGCCAAGAATTCGTGTACACGAATTAGCCAAACAACTCAATGTCGGCAGTAAAGAAGTAATAGCTAAACTTGCAGAGTACGGTTCCAGTGCGGGCAATTTTAGTTCCGTTACCAATGCGGATGTTGAGAGATTAACAAAGGATTTTTCATCGGGAGGAAAAGCCGGCGGTGAAGCAGCAGCCCCAGCAGTTCCCGAAGGCCAGCTTATTAAGCGTAAGCCCCGCCCCGAGAGTGAAGAGGTCAAGCCTCAGGAACAGGCAACGGCTGCTGAAGGCAAACCTCAAGAGCGCAGGCCACGACCTGTAGGTGAGGACGGAAGACCCCTGCCTCCTGTAGGCCCAGACGGGCGTCCCCTGCAACGTAGGCCACGCCCTGTAGGGGAAGATGGCAGGCCGTTGCCTCCATTGGGCCCTGATGGGAAGCCCTTGCCGCGCAGACCTCGTCCATTAGGCGAGGATGGAAGGCCGCTACCCCCGGTAGGCCCGGACGGACGGCCTTTGCAGCGCAGACCACGCCCTTTAGGTGAGGATGGTAGGCCGTTGCCCCCATTAGGCCCTGATGGTCAGCCTCTTAAGCGTAGGCCACGTCCACTTGGTGAGGATGGCAGACCATTGCCTCCATTAGGCCCCGACGGTCAGCCGTTAAAGCGCAGGCCACGCCCTGTAGACAGCGAAGGCAGACCCATAGGCCCGGACGGACGGCCCCTGCAACGCAGACCTCGCCCAGTAGGGGAAGACGGCAGGCCGCTGCAACGCCCTCAGCCCCCAGGAGAAGAGGCTAAGCCTCAACCCGTCGCGGAAGCAGCTTCCCTGGCACCGGGTTCCGTGCCCCCGGCAGTTACCACTCCCGTTGAAACTATTGCACCAGAAAAACATACTGAAACCCCAGCGGCTGTTGCCCAGCCCACACCTGCCCCTCTTCAAGGGGAAACCCCGGCCGAACCAAAGCCGAGGGATGCCAGACCTCCGCAAGGGGACCGTCCAAGGCGGGATGGAGAAAGACCACCTCGTCAAGATGGTAGACCCCCACGTCCGGATGGTCCAAGACCTGATCGTCCCCCTAGAGCAGATGGCTCAAGACCGGCCTATGGCGACAGGCCTCGGACTCCCCGCCCAGACGGTCAAAGACCACCCCGCCCGGATGGTCAAAGGCCACAATACGGTGACAGACCACCTCGTCAAGATGGCTCACGCCCCTATGGCGACAGGCCTCCCCGTCCGGACGGTCAAAGATCCCAATACGGCGACAGACCTCCTCGTCCAGATGGTCAAAGACCACAATACGGCGACAGACCTCCTCGCCCAGATGGTCAAAGACCACAATACGGCGACAGACCTCCTCGTCCAGACGGCCAAAGACCCTCATACGGTCAACGTCCTGGCGGCCCCGGTGCCCCAAGGGGCCCAATGTCTCCTGGCAGAGGCCCTGCAGGTGGTCCGCCAAGACCAGGCGCACCCCGAAGCGGCGGCCCTGGTACAGGCAGGCCCGACACCAAAAAGGGTGAGCCCACCAAGGACGATAGAAAGTCCCAATGGAGCCGCAGCTCTCAAGCACGTTCCACTCAAAAAGAAAAAAGCGAGCGTAAGGACAGCTACCTAAACCAAGGCCGCAATACACGCCAAGGTCGTGCCCCCAAGCCTGTTCATGTTAAAAAAATCATGCCTAAAATGCCTGATGTTACGGAAATCACCGTAGCAGCAGAAATTACCGTAAGGGACTTGGCAGAAAAGTTACATCGCTCCAATTCCGATGTTATCAAGGTCCTGATGAAAAAGGGCCTGATGGTAACTGCCAATCAGCTTATAGATTTTGAAACAGCTTCCCATGTGGCTGAATCATTTAATGTTTTAGTGGAAGAATATGTAGAGGTAGACGCATTCGACGCTGCATTCTCAGCGGAACCGGAAGACGAAATCAACTTAGTGTCCCGGCCGCCGGTTGTGGTCGTTATGGGCCATGTTGACCATGGTAAGACATCACTTCTCGATGTTATCCGCTCCGCAAATGTCCAGGCTTCAGAAGCTGGCGGCATAACCCAGCATATTGGTGCGTACAGTACCTCTATTAACGGAAAAGCCATCACATTTCTGGATACCCCAGGCCATGAGGCCTTTACCGCAATGCGTATGCGAGGCGCGCAAGTTACGGATATCGCAATCTTAGTGGTAGCCGCAGATGACGGTGTAATGCCTCAGACCATAGAGGCAATAAACCACGCCAAAGCCGCCGGTGTGGAAATCATAGTTGCCATCAATAAAATGGATAAACCCGGTGCCAACCCAGACCGCGTAAAGCAAGAACTTACAGAGCATGGCCTTCAATCTGAAGACTGGGGCGGCGAAACCATTACCGTTCCCGTTTCCGCCATGGAAAGGACCGGTATTGAACAGCTTCTTGAGATGATTCTCCTGGTAGCGGAAATGAAGGAGCTTAAGGCCAATCCCAACAAATCCGCCCGAGGTAGCATAATAGAAGCCAAGCTGGACAAAGGCCGTGGCCCAGTTGCAACGGTTCTCGTTCAAAGTGGAACCCTAAGAATTGGCGACCCTGTGGTAGCAGGTGCTTGTTATGGAAAAGTCCGTGCGATGACAGACAGTAGAGGCCGCAGCCTCATGGAAGCAGGCCCATCCACCCCGGTAGAAATCATCGGCCTTGCAGATGTTCCTGTAACCGGTGACGTAATCTACACCGCCCAAAGCGACAAGCAGGCCCGTCAGCTATCCGAAACCGTTGTAGCCAAGGGCAGAGTAAGCATGATTAAATCTACCCAGGGCAAGGTTTCCCTAGACGACTTATTCAGCCAAATACAAGCCGGTCAGGTCAAAGACCTGAATATCGTAGTCAAGGCAGATGTACAGGGTTCCGTTGAAGCCCTCCGTGGTAGCTTAGACAAGCTTACCAACGAGGAAGTACGGGTACGTATTATCCATACTGGTGTAGGTGCCATCAACGAATCAGATGTAATGCTAGCCTCCGCCTCTAATGCGATAATCATCGGCTTTAATGTTCGCCCAGACGTAAGCGCGAAATCCACTGCCGAATCCGAGCAGGTAGATATCCGTACCTACAGCGTAATCTACGCCGCAATAGATGATATCGAAGCCGCAATGAAGGGTATGCTGGACCCAGAGTTCCAAGAAAAAATCCTGGGCCATGCAGAAATTCGCCAGGTTTTCAAAGCCTCCAGTGTTGGCAATATCGCAGGTTGCTATATTAACGACGGCCGGATTACCCGCAATGCCCAAGTCCGCCTAGTCCGCGACGGCAGAGTAATCTACGACGGCCATCTCGAAGCCCTGAAGCGTTTCAAAGACGATGCAAGGGAAGTAGCTGCCGGATATGAATGCGGAATGCTTTTTAAAAATTACAGCGATATAAAAGAAGGCGACAGAATTGAAGCGTATGTCATGGAAGAAATCCCCAGGTAAGTACTGCAACGCGAATCCAACCACTTCCATTACCAAATATGAACAAAGGGAGGGAATCCCAAGGTGAAGCGTAACAGCACAAGGCTCACACGCATCAACGATGAAATCGTGCGGGTAACGGCAGAGACAATCCGCTCAGAAATGTCCGACCCGCGCCTAGGCTCCGTGGTAAGTGTTATGCGTGCGGAAACCACCAGCGATATGAAGTTCTGTAAAATCTATGTAAGTGTGCTGGGGGATGAAGCCAAGCAAAAGGACTCCATGGAGGCCCTAAAAAGCGGCACGGGGTTTGTGCGGAAGCGCATTGCCGAGGTCATAAATCTACGGGTAACTCCCGAGATTACCTTTGTGTTTGACGATTCAATAGAATATGGAATGAGAATGCGTAAGCTTATCGACGAGGTAAATCGTGGAACAAATAGTTGAGTTGTTGCGCGAGCAAGATAATTTTGTTATTGCAAGCCATACCGGCCCGGATGGAGATGCAATCGGGTCGAGCTTTGGTCTTGCGATGGCCCTGGCTAAGCTTGACAAAAAAGTCACTGTTATGTTGGAACCATATCCGACTAAATATAATATCATCCCGGGACGGGAGTTTTTATACACATATAAGACCCCTTTAGTTAATGACCTTTTTATCACATTAGATTGTGCCGACGTTGAAAGGTTGAGCTTTGCTCGGCCTTTTTTTCGTAAAGCAAAGACTACAATATGCATAGATCACCACGCCACCAACCCAGGCTTTGCTATGTATAAT
>Ga0123355_10000374_pt1 | contig 57443 bp, 49 predicted proteins | sample TergutEmb28metaG_3_FD_89872 | JGI IMG/M metagenome (GOLD analysis project Ga0123355, IMG submission 89872) | Embiratermes neotenicus P1 segment gut microbial communities from Petit-Saut dam, French Guiana - Emb289 P1 | ecosystem: Host-associated > Arthropoda: Insects > Digestive system > Gut ... | reverse complement strand
TTCAAGCCTGCGCGACACATTTAATCGAGATGTTTGATTTGGTATCTTGGATATCTTATCTCATAAGTTTTATTAGATGGTCTTGAATCGCTTTTTCCTTCTTTGTATTGAGTTTTTAATGTGTTAATGTTTTAGCCGCTTATCGGCGGCTAAAATATAGTATGATCCTCGATAGCTCAACGGTAGAGCAACCGGCTGTTAACCGGTAGGTTCCTGGTTCGAATCCTGGTCGGGGAGGAAAAAAAGACTTGTATGAAAATACAAGTCTTTTTTATGTTCAGGTTTTATGGACTTTTACAACATAAACTCTGATTTTTTGCTAAAAGTGATATAGTCATCCAATTCAAAATCGACCCAATGCAGCGGTCTTTTGTCACAGTCCTGCGTCAGCACCTTCTAGCGAGCCTTCTTGGCCAGCGTCGGCGTACTTCCTTGGCTTGCGCCAAAAATCTACGCTACCTTAGGCTGATTTTGAAGTGTAATAAGTATACAACAAAAAGAAAGCGCTTGGGATTTGGCAGCACCTAGTAGTAAGCCAACTTGGCTAGAGTCGTCGGCACTTCGTTGTACTGCACTAAAAATCCTCGTTATTGTGGTTTTATAGTGAAATAAAATAAAAACAGTCAAAGCCAAAGTTATGAAAAGTTTTATTTTAATGTCTGTAACATGGGGTTAAATCCCTCGCCTTCCAGGCGAAACCTTTAGGTCAACCCCGAAAGCAAAAGCAAGTGATTATATTCACCTGAAAGAGAGAAACTACTCAAGAGGTGAATAAAATGGACCATTACAGGAAATCAGCCCATTGCACATACGACATAAAATATCACATCGTATGGATAACAAAATACAGAAAACCAGTGCTAACAGGAAAAATAGCTGAACGAACACGAGAACTGCTCAGAGGAACATGTAAGCAAAACGAGGTAGAAATATTGGCAGGCCATGTGTCAAAGGATCATATACACTTGTTAGTATCAGTTTCACCACATCTATCCCCAAGCAAGCTAGTGCAATATCTGAAAGGCTACAGTTCGCGGAAGCTTCAAATGGAGTACAAGGAACTGAACAAACAATTTTGGGGACGCCATTTATGGGGCAGTGGGTATTTTGTAGTTAGCAGTGGCAATGTAACGGATGAAGTAATCGCGGAATACATCGTAAAGCAGGATGTAGCCGAAAACATGAAATCCGATAATTTCAACATTGATACACTTTAGGCGGCTTTAACCGCAGAGGAGAACCCACCGCCTTCCAGGCGGTGGTGGTTCAGTTGAGCACCTCACGCAACGACGTTACGAAGCTAAGGATGTATGACAGACAGCATATGCTGGTTGTGTCATATAATGGATAGTTTTCCTGTAAAATGAATATATTTAAAGCATTACGACTATACAATACTGCGAGTTAGATATGTTTAGATCTTTCAGATTTTATTGCACGTTCTAAGATTTCATTACATATAAACACAAGCAACACAAACAGTAATCCGATAGGAAAAAGTGCCTCCAATGTAATATGTTCTAATATCTGGCTGGTAAAAAAGAAAAGTACAGCTATACCGGCTCCAAAAGAAGCCAGTTCATAACCGACGATTTTTGATAGGATGCTATCAGAAAATCGGTTTGACGTATCACTTACTAGTGTTGGGAGCAGAGGCCCTAAGCCAAATCCCACTAGAGCCATACCCAATATATGACTGAAAAAGTGCAATACGAGTATTCCTATAATGGACACCAGTACACCTATGCGTATAATATAAAGTTCTTTTAACCATTTAGCCATCCACCCAAAAAACATACGCCCGGATGTCATACTAATGTAATACACAGCAGAAAAAATAGCTACGTCTTCAAAACCACGTTCAATTAAAACCATTCCTGTAAAAAATACAAGGGTATAATCCGTACCTCCCAAAAAAAAGAATGTTAGAATCTCCACAATCTGGTGCCATTTTTTTGTAAAATGACGGTTTTTTGCAATCGTTTTGTACGTGATTGTTTCAACTGTAGTATCGTTACTGACCCAAATCTTTTTGTACATACTTACCAAAAGCATGATAGCAACAACCGACAATATCCCTGTAATTACAAAATAGCCAGCACTCCATCCACTTACATCCATCATATACGCCATTATTATTGGGCTTATTGCAATACCTCCACCCCAAAAACAGTGCATCCAGTTATTGTGACGAGCAGTAAAATGCTTTGCCATATATGAGTTCATGCTTGCAGTCATAGCTCCAGTCCCAAAACCGTAAATTGCTATTGCTATAAGTGCCATTAAAAAATTTATAGATAACGCAAGGCTGATAAACCCTGCACCCATAATTATAAGTCCCCAAAAATAAATAGTTTGCAATTTAATAAAACGGTTGAGCCGTGACAAAATGACGCCTGCCAATGTATATGTGACAGAATAACCAACAAGAATATAACCAGAATGAGTGATAGTTAAGTTAAGGTCATATTCTATGCCCAACCATGAAATCGTAAACGCACCGTCTGGGAAGCCGACAACAAAATAGCTAAGTAAAATAACTGGCAAAAGAAGTACGCTTTTTTTCTTTAAATTTTCCATTTTATCTCCTATAAATGTGCAATGTCATACATATGCAAATTGTATAAAGCGGAATTACTATAACATATGTTATTAGTAATATGTAAAAGCAATCGTAAGAAATCCTTATAGCCTTGTTACTGCACAGTTATGAAAGATAAAAAGAAAGACAAACCAAGCGCAAATGCGTATTTGTTATAATAAAAGAATGATTATCAATTTCGAAAAAGGATGATGAAATGAACAAAAAAGCAAAAAAGATTCTTTGCGTAGGCAATGAAATAGGCGATAGTGCTGTTACATCAGTTATCGCAGGTCTTCCACTTCCTATATTTATTTTTATATCGGTAATATACTATTTAATCATTGGCGGTATTGTGCTAATAGTTAAGAAGTTAGTAAATTATCATAAAAAAAGACGTAGCCAAAGAATGATGAAACAATAAAGTGTTGGTTTATAATTGGAGTCGGAATTAGTATAAAAATAGGAGAAAGTATAATGATAAATACACAAAGACTTTTCTTAAGAAAGTTCGTCCCGCAAGACGAGCAAGCCTACGCCGACATAATGACAAACCCAAATGTGTATCGATATTTGGGAACAGGGCAAGCAGCACCAAAAGAAAGTATAGCACGGTCTATCATGTTATGGAACAGTACATTTGGTCATGGACTTGGAGTATATGCCGTTGTAGAACAATCAAGTGGTAAGCTGATAGGACATTGCGGTGTGCGAGGCTTGCCCTGCGGTCGCAAAGAGATTTTATATGCCATATGTGAAAGCGTATGGAGCAAAGGTTACACCACAGAGGCCGCCAAAGCTGTACTTCAAAATCATAGCGTCCGACCATTAATAGCCGTTTCATATCCAGAAAACACTGCTTCGATTAACGTGATAAGGAAGCTAGGGTTTTGTCATATAGGACAAGAGGAAATGTTTGAAAAGACACTTGAATCATTTGTTTTGCAATAAACAATCTTGTTCCGAAGACGAAGGAGGCATGTATAAAATAATGAAAAAATATCTAGGTTTAACCATAGTGCTGTTTGTGCTTATGGCATTGTCAGCATGTAGAGGCGAGGGTGATACTCCAGAATTTCCGCTATCAACACAATATGACAACGATCAAACAGACGATATTAGCACGGAAACACCAACTACAGATTTGCCAGACGAAGAACTAATAATCCAAATCAGCATCGCATCGGATGAAATTTTAAGCACTTTTACCACCCTTCATCATGTTCATATGAACGAATCTGGTATTGACCTTGTCATATGGGCAAATCAACCGCTACAGTATGTTTCTTTGATATCGTTAGAACCCGAGTGGTTGGAAGATAGAGATGAATGGGGATTTAGTCCTCGTGACAATTTCGGATATATAGAATTGCTACTGCCAGGTGAAGGCTATGTAGTCAATAATTATATGGGGTTGGGGACTTTGCCTCATGTCGGTATTGGATTCTTTGATGAAACTATCCAAGATACGCGAGTTTTCTTTTTCCAAGAAAATCACGCCTATCCAGAACACGGCGACGCATGGATAATTCATGAAATCGAAACAGATAGACTTATCTGGGGAGTTGCAAGTGGTGGAGTTGATCCACATGACGAAGATGGCTATTCTATTATCATCAACGGGGTGAGATTTGCTAACGAAGCGAATAATAACGCAAATGTCGTATATACAATTGCAGACGAACAAAACCCGACTCATGTTATGTTTTCGGTGATATGGAGTCTTGGGCTTGATGCAATATCAACTGGTAGCCAAAGCGAGTTGCAATATAATGGTAGTCCGATTGGTGTGGCACTTAATACAATCAACTATCTTGTTTTTGACTCTGATAGGGTTGCTATAGGTATTGATGACACGTTTATGGCAGATGACGGCCATTTTACCGTGTATATACCCATTTCGCTGATATCGACTCTAGGATTTGATGTAAGTTTTGCGGGTGATCAAGTTCATATTAACGGTGAGTTCAACGCGACTGTAAACCCGCATCCGTTAGCAATTGCGTTACAAAACTTTATATTAAATGCCGAAGGCGAAACTCAAGCACACATCCCAAATATAGACGGGTATTTGAGTGTACTCGCGATAGAAATTGTAGATGGCTTTGCAGAAGCTACGCTGTTTGTTTATACAGGTCACGAAGTCATTTCTAAAGACATTGGAAGCATTGAGGGCTTTCCATTTTCTGTTGGTTTTGCCGCAGATGGTTGGGGTAGTCTTGTAAAAATGACAGGTGATGGCGGCAACAGGTCTTATACCATGTTTGCAGTTAGTACCAACCCAACTACGTCACAAGATGAAATAATTTATTTGTTTACGATATATGCCATAAGAGCAGATGATGGAAGTATCAACTATTCTCGTTATGATGGCGGCTGGCAGGATGGTATAGAAGGCGGTAGTTATCCCATTACCGAAGACGATTTTTATGCTATACGCTCTAGCATGGGGGATAGTATAGCTTCCTGGCGAGATACAAGTGATAGTTCGGACTTTATTTTGTCTTGGGTTGCTAGCATTTGGTGATTATGAACACAGCGTCTAAGAACTATAGATTCTTAATATCCTGCTTCACGGTTAACTACTCGTTCAAATGGCTTATTGGTTAGGTAATCGTTTAAATTTTTAACAAATTTTTCAACTACTAGTTTTGATGTATTATCTCGCCCTCCATGACTTACATGGGGGGTTATTATTACATTTGGCATATCCCATATAGGACTATCTGGCGGTAGGGGTTCTGGAGATGTGACATCCAAAGCAGCACCGCCTACATGACCGCTTTGTAATAATTCGACAAGTGCAGCTTGATCGATGGCACTCCCTCTGCCAATATTTAATATAAAAACTCCCTTTTTTGCAAAACTAAGTAATTCACGGGATAGGATACCCATTGTCTCGTTTGTGCCAGGTAGAGCGAATGCAATTATATCGGCGTCTTTAACTGCTTCGCATATTTTATTTATCGTGTACACATTGTCTACATATTGAGGTTTGTGTTCACGGGGGGTGCGCACTACACCGTTTACCGTCGCACCCATTTTATTACATAAATATGCATAACGCCCTCCTATATCTCCCATGCCTACAACGGCAACATTGCAATCATGCAAATTGCGCGAATTGCTTATGCCTTTCCATATATGATCGTGTTGTTGGCGCAAGTAATCAGGTGTGTTTCGTAATAACATAAGTGTAAAGCACAGCATATGTTCTGCAATAGATATGCCGTATGCACCAGAAGAATTTGTTAGATAAATATCAGTTGATAATGGGTTTTTGGGATTTAGATACATTTCGACGCCAGCAGTTTGTGCATGAACCCATTTTAAATTTTGCATTTTATTGATAATGTCCATACCAACGTTGCCAAATAAAATTTCAACACTCGAAAGCTGTACATCAGTGGGATTATCGGTCAGGTTAATCAAGTCATGATGAGGTGCAGTTGATTTTATTTTGTTGAGAAGATTTTCAGGTAGTGGCCAAAAATGAGAAATTGCGATTGATTTTTTCATTAGTTCCTCCTTTTATTGAATCTATAAAATTATGACATGACCGCTTTCAACACTTCACCAATACTCTCTCTAATAATAATATTTGCGCGTTTGTCAAAAGTGGTCTTGGAATTATTTATAAGTACAAGTTTACTGCCTTGATAATAATATACGAGGCTTGCGGCTGGGTATACAGAAAGCGATGTGCCTCCTACTATTAGCATGTCTGATTTTTTTATATAATTTATGGCTTTGGTTAGTAAGTCATCACATAAAGATTCTTCATATAGCACAACATCAGGTCTGATAATCCCACCACATTGACAAGTAGGAATATCGGGCTTTTTTAATGTTTCATAGTTGTGTGAAACTTTGCATTTCATACAATAATTGCGATATATTGAGCTGTGTATTTCTATTACATTTTGGCTGCCTGCTATTTGGTGTAATCCGTCAATATTTTGTGTGATTACGGCTTTCAGTTTGCCAGCTTTTTCGAGTTTGGCTAGTGTTTTATGTGCGTGATTTGGTTTTGCACTTGCACATATTAGTTTGTTTTTATAAAACCGGAAAAATTCCTTCGGATAATCCATGAAAAAGCTATAAGATAGCATGACTTCTGGTGGATAATCGTACTCTTGATTATATAACCCATCTACGCTCCGAAAATCTGGTATACCACTTTCGGTTGATACTCCAGCTCCGCCAAAAAAGACAATATTATCACTGCTGTCTATTAAGTGCTTTAATGTTATGATTTTATCATTCATTTTGGACTAATTCCTTCCTGTACTATAGTTTTTAACTCGCAACAACTAGAACTATAAGTCATTCCCCTTCAAAACCGTTCCAATGCAGCGGTCTTTTTGCCGCAATCCTGCGTCAGCACCTCCTAGCGGGCCTTCTTGGCCCGCGTCGTCGCACTTCCTTGTCTTCGTAAAAAATCCGCGCTGCTTTGGAACGGTTTTGAAGAAAATGACTATAAGCAGCTTTTATCTCATGACAATTTTTACGATTTCGTTATGACTCCCTACGCGTAGAGGCATAGACCAACCATGAACGCCTGATGTAACAATAAAATGAGGGCTATACGCATCTAGTTGTAGATGTCCATGATGGATTGTATAAATCAGGTTTGTAACAATATTAAATGGGAACATGCCGCCTCTATGTGTATGTCCAAAAAGTGCCATATCAATTGTATTATCATATTCGTTTATATGTGTAGGATTGTGATCCATTACGATTATAGGCAAATCGCCAAGTCCCAAATATAATAAGTCATTATTAATATCTTCTATTATATATTCGATATCACGTCGCTTGAGGCCGCCAAAACCACCTTCTGCCATCCATGGCAGTGGGGAATCGAGGCGGCCTATCAATATTAGGCGATTATCAATAATTACATAATCATCGTGTAGTAATGCAACATTGCTATTTTTTAGAAAATCTATCATCGAGTTTACGGTACTACCCGTATCGTGATTGCCCAAACATGCAAAGACACCAAATCTTGAATCAATTGACATAAACAGTTCTGCTACGTGATCTGGGTTGCGCAAAGCATAAAAGTCATCGTTAAAAATGTCTCCTGCAATAGTTACAATATCTGGGCTAATTTTGTTGATATATGAAACTACTTGTTCTAATCTGCGTTCGGAATGGATTTCCCCCAAGTGCAAATCGCTTATTAGTACAACTGTCATTTCATCTTTTAAACTGCGCAAAAGCTCGACTTCGTAGGTCGTGATTCGCACTTGTTTAGCGTTGTAGATGCCATATGATGAAACCATCAGTCCAAAACATAAAGCAAGGGTTGCAGATAAAAACCAAACTCTTTTTTGGTTATTAATAGAAATGAATGTAGTTTTTTTTATGATTAAAAAAATCAAATCTGCAAGAATAAGAAATAATAAAACATACAAAAGTATCCCTGTGATATAGCCGCCGATCATGCGCAGATAATAATTTGTCCATATAGGAAGTGACAGTGGCAACAAAGAAAATAATGTTAGTATTCCTATCAACCCAAACAATAAAGAAAATATCTTTACGTTTAGTTTTGGAAAGATATACGAAAACCATTTATACAAGCGGTTGCCAACATAAATTACATTAAAAATATGAATCAATCCGATTAATAAACCGCCAATTATGCCAAATGCGTTCATATAAACCTCCATGCAAAATGTATGAGAAGCTCAAGAACACCGCTTCTAGCACTCTACCAACACTTCGCTTTTTATCTTTTTATCTAATTCTTTCATTAACTATAAAATAAACGTAGTGCCGTTGTATCGGTACTGACGCTACATTTTTGTTGCAATATTATCACAGACACACAAGTTCTGGACATGTTTTTACTCGAATCGGTAAAAATAATACTATTGCGAATGAAAAGTTGCTTTTGATAAAAAATACTATACCTTGCCCAATTGCGGGTATGTGGGAGATGTGGCACTAAGTCCAGTTATCGAGTTGTACGATGACAAATTTGAAAATGAAAAATCGGCGGTATATATTTACGCACCAGTTGTAAAGGAGTAATCAGCACACAAGAAAATAGCATGACGAGACGAGGATTATATGCAATTATCATGAATATATATGCACACAATCTTATGTTAAAGCGGTATGGTGTCATACCGCTTTTTTGGCGAAAAATATGTGTTTGATGAAATTTTGCTTATATGGCATTATGCAGTTGCTATGCATATTTATGCAGATAAAGGATAAAATTCTTCCCAAGATTTGCAAAGATATTACTACAAGTTAAGATTCATAAACGATTTAAACTGAGAATGAAAGCTATTTTATTTCATCTTATCTACATATTCATCATATGCATCCCATTCATCCAAAACAGATTCCATGCTATTGATAAGTCCATTGGGTGTCCAATTTCGTTTTTTACTATAGTATTGAGTCGCCAACTTGGCAAATGCCCAAGGAAAAATTAGTTGCGGGTAAATAATGTCGATGGCATTATTGGGTAATGGATTTATTTTTGCATAAGTTTCCAACATGCATGTGATAGGGATAGCTCTACTGCTGCGCTGTGCGTAGCGGCGGATAAACGCAGCCAAATCACATAGTTGGATGTCGATTGTTGCATATGCGAAATTAATTATGTATGTTGATCCGTTTACAACTGGTAGGTTTTCTTCTTTTAAGGCATTGTGACATAAACTATGTTGACTCGCTGCAAGACTGTGTAACGATAAATAATTTGTTTTTTCCAAGTGATCTAATGCTTTATTTATTGTCTGAGATGCTCGCGGAACATGTTTAATAAAGGCAACGTCAAAGTCAGACATGCGAGAGCCACGTCTAGCCAGTTTGCTTGCGTGTGTCAAATCTATTAACTTTTTGGAATAATTGTCTGTAAGTAGAGGTGCCTCAGGCAAACCAAATGGTGGCATACTCCGTGAAGCTAAGTGTAGTTTTGCCAATGCCAATAAAGCTCCTATTATATTGTCTTCATTTTCCAAATTTGTTTCTGTTTGTGGGGATGGATAGGCAGTAGCAATATACATCTCTCTACCGATTGATATATAAGGTTGTTCATCCTTTGTTAGAATAAAACGATCTGTCTCAGGAAAAGAATCGACCAGAAACTCTTTTATTTTGTGCTGCATAAGTATTGATTCTGGCTTTTGATTTGTAATATGTACTTTGACAAGGCCATTTTCTGAGTTGCAAAGGTATTGGCCTTTTTCTTTTTTTATTCCTCTGCTTGATAATCCAAAGGCTTGAAGTACGGCTGGACTAAGTTTATCCATGAAATCACTCCGATACATAACATTAGTGTAAAAATATTTACACTCCTTGTTTACTATATGAACATGGTATCGGAAATATCATGATTTTTTATTATATATAGTCATTTACCTGGAAGACCGTCCAGTTATATTACTATAAATCAAAAAAGCACATAAACAACAAGAATTAATACAGGATCTAATATCTCGTTGTTTATGTGCGCATATTTTATTTAGGGCATTACCAGTAAGGCTTCCATTCTGGTTTATGAAGTCTAAGTAGTGCTTCTAGATAGTAATAGTCCCCCCACGTAACGCATTCGTCCACGCCTTCTGGAGTACAGGAGTTGTAGGGTGATTTATTGCTATATGTGCTATGCAGCAAAAGCCCGTCTGTATTGCCAGTGGCGGCATAACCTGTTGTTAGTGCTGCCATTAATTTGCGTGCGATACTCTTTAGCTTGTTGCCTTCTTCGTTACCAACTAATTCTGCCATTTCTAATAACCCACATGCGACAATTGCGCCACTTGATGAATCCCTTGGTTCTTCACCAGTCGTAAAAATCAAATCCCAATAAGGTACTATATCTTCTGGCAGTTTTTTTAGGAAATACGCGCTTACACGATTAAACACATCTATCCACTTTGTGTCTTTTGTATAACGATATGCAATTGCAGCACCATATATAGCCCATGCCTGTCCTCTAGCCCAGGAGGAGTTATTATCATATCCTTGACAGGTTTCTCCCCGTACTGGGGCACCTGTTTCTGGATTCATATAAAATGTATGGTGAGTAGAATCATCATCACGTATCGAGTTTGCTAGTGTTGTTGCTGCATGTATATTTGCTTTTTTTGCATACTCTTGGTTGCCAGTTTCGTTGGAGGCCCAATAAAGGAGTGGCAGATTCATCAAGCAGTCAATTATATATCGGTAGTTATCCGCAGCTCCCATTGGCCCCCATGCTTGAAAAAAACCACCTTTTTCTTGGAAGCGGGTTAACATTTGGTCGGCGGCTAGTAGTGCTGCCTTTCTGGCTCGCTCGTCCCCAGTAATGGCCCAATCTGCTGTACATGATGGAGTATACAAGAACCCCATATCATGATGATCTACAGCAATTTTGTCTTTGATACGCGTCAGTAGATTTTCTGAAAGAATTTTCCCAGCGTATTTTAAGATAGGATTACCTGTATGCACATATGATAACCAAACTTGTCCCGGCCAAAATCCGCTTGTCCACTGATCATTATTAGCATCGGGGTAGATATTGTTTATGCTGGAATGGTTTTGCATACGGTAGGTAAAACGGGGTAGACAATCGATGACTCGCTTGGTTGCAATGTCTAAATACTCTGATACCTGCGCTTGGGTTATTTCTGGTTTGTTTTTTAACATACAATCACCTCTTTTTTTCTCTATATCACAAACTTTAACCTTTCAGGCCACTGGTTGCAATCCCTTGCACAAAAAAACGTTGTAATGCCAAAAATACAATCAATATAGGAATCAATGATACAGTGGCTATAGCCATTATAAGCCCAAACTCTGATGCATATTGGCCTATAAACATTCTCATACCTATTTGTATATTCCATAAACTTTGAGTAGTGAGGTAGAGACGCGGCCCCAAGAAGTCGTTCCAAACAAATACAAAAGTAAAAATAGTTAATGTTGCAAGGGCTGGTTTTGCAAGTGGTAGCATGATTCGCATCCAAATTTTTTGTTCTGTCATACCGTCAATCCTTGCAGCCTCGATAAGCTCGTCAGGTATTGTATCGTAGAACTGTTTCATCAAAAATACGCCAAAAGCAGAAAATGATTGCAAAATTATCATTGCCATATGGGTATTGACTAGATCCATAGTTCTAAACATTATAAACTGCGGCACCATATATACTTGCCATGGTATGGCAATAGTAGCAATATATGCAAGAAACAAAATATTTCGTCCAGCAAAGCGCAATTTCGAAAAAGCATAAGCAGCAAAACTAGATGTTATTAGTTGCATAGTTGTAATTATTACTGTAAGTCGTACTGTGTTTCGCAAAAACGTAAGCAAAGGAATCCTAGTCCAAATGTCTATATAATTTGTCCATACTGGGTTACGAGGCAACCACTGAATAGGAATGGTAAATACATCCCTGTCTAACTTTAATGATGCTGATATAAGCCACACAAATGGGATCATAAGTAATGCAGAAGCAGACAAGAGGAGGACATAGATCAATGTCATTTTTACTATATTTCTACCTTTGATTTTATTCATGTCCAAACCTCCTAGTTATCGTTTTCGAAACGTTTTTGCATAGCAAATTGGATTATTGTTATGGTTAGTACCAATCCAAGTAGCACCAGTGCCAATGCCGAGGCATAACCCATATCCCAGTTTAAGAATGCTATCCTAAAGATATGAACTACAAGCATAGATGACCCTGATCCGGGTTGTTCTGTGTTTGTAATCATAATAACCTGATCAAAAACTCGGAAAGACATAATAGTCAAAAGCACACTTACAAAGAAAGTGACAAATCTGAGTTGCGGTAGCGTAATATATCGGAACTTATACCAGGCATTGGCACCATCTATAGCGGCGGCTTCGTATAATTCTTGTGGGATACTCTGAAGACCAGCAAGATAAATTATCATAAAGTAACCCATGTTTCGCCAAGCAGTAAACAAAATAATGTTTGGGATAACCCAGGGTGTAATAGTCCATCTTGGTATTTCGGACATGCCAAGAAATTGAAGGAACTGCGTAACCGGCCCCCAAGAGGGATGAAAAATTTGATTCCATACCGCCGCCATTGCTATAAGGGATGCTACATGCGGAAAAAACATCAAAGATCTAAAAATTGCACGGCCTCTTATTTTGTTGTTTAAAAGCAGAGCCAAGGATAACGAAAAAATCAGTGTGAGCGGTACCGAAACAACAGTAAAATACAATGTATTACGAAGTGAAGGCCAGAATAAATGATCTGTCCGCATCCGTGCAAAGTTGGCTAGTCCTACAAATGAAAATGTGTTTGTTGCAAGATTCCAGTTCATAAAACCAAGAGCCAATGCAAAACACATGGGTATTAATGTAAAAATGCTAAAACCGACGAGATTGGGAGCAATAAAGCTATATGCAGTAACTGTGTTTTTTATTTTGCGATTATTGGTATTTTTAGCGGCTCCTGTCAAATATAAAATTGGGATGGCTAGTAATAGGATCGCAATATAATGAAATCCTCCCGAAAAAAACGCTACGACAAGAAAGATCACATGATAAATAAACACTAATAAGCAAAGTTTGAATGGCATCATTGCCTTGTTTTGTAACTTTGAAGAAACAAGACCAATGACCCCAAGGACTATATATAAAAATGAAAAAATCAAACCCATTACCGAAACGGTCATATATCCACTTCCAGAACTAAGCATTACATCTGCCCATGGGACAATCAACTCGAAAGGAAAAAATCGGAACGAGGTTAGAGCAGAAATAAACTCGAATATCCCATATATAATGCATATTACCCCCATGACTTGGAGGGTAATTCTGCCCATGGATTCGGATGGGTGATATTGCTGTCTTGACGCTAAACTTACAGGGGTACTCATAAGGTACTCCTTTCAAACAGAGGATTTTTTTCGTGAAAATGGGGGTGTCGAATAAAGAACTCAGCATTTTCAACCTGGTCATGGCTTGATTGGGATCCATTTTTAATAAAATAAAGAATCCCGAATCAGCATGATATGACCGATTGTTTTGCTGTTCCTTGACTAGACAACCCCCAAAGTTAGTTAAATAAAATTTATGGTTATGCTATTGATCCAAGAACTATAGTTATAACTTTAAAGTAATACGAATCTCAGAAAATCACGTCGACAACCGAGCGGAAAATCGGCGGCTTCAAGCCGTTTTTCGCGATGTGTTGTCGACGATGATTTTCGAGAATCGTATAAACACCAATTTGGGCTTACTGAGTGATGCTTATAATCAGTTTATGGATTAACAATATTGCCTATATGCTCATTCATAAAATCGATACCTTCGCGTATAGTCATTGTCCTATCCATGATTTCTTGATGGGCTTCGTTGCGGAAAGTGTTAATTTCCCCTGCATGTTCGTGCATAGGCATTTCCAAGAAAATGTTTCTTGGTTGCATTGCATTGCGTGTGGTTTCATCTTGTGGGAAGTTTGGATTTGACAAAATCGTATCAAGTGCAGTTTCTGTCATAAATGCAGGAAACTGGCCAACACTTGCCATTATTTCTGCACCTTCTGGCCCTGCTACAAAAGCGATAAATGCCATTGCTTCTTCCACATGTTCGGCAGTGGTTGGGATAGCCAATTGGGTTACTTGCCCCATTGTATTGCCGTGATGTGCGCTGCTTGGTACTGGATATGCTGCCATGCCCCATCTAAATGATGTGTGTTCTGGATCAAGTGCGGTACCTATAAACCATGTACCCATGTTGACCATAGCAATCTGCTGTGCTGCCCATGTTGATGAATGGTGAACGCTACCTGCTTGTAAATCAGAACGGCGAGGTACATAATCACCGTCTTCTAGTGCATGAACGATTTCGTATATTGGATACAACCATTCATAATTGCCGTCGGCAATAGTGGTTGTGCCATCAAGGATACCAAACAATGTTGTTGTTGACGCCCATGTATGGAAATGGTTGCCCCATACTCTATCTGTACCTTCACCATGGGTAACTTCTCTTATAAGCTCAGCCCATGAATCTAATGTCATATAATTTGTAGGATATGCAACGCCTACAGCATCAAACAAATCCTTGTTGTAAAAAACTAGCCAAAAGTCACTTCTAAAAGGTATTGCATAAAGGTTGCCGTCTACAAAAAATTGTTCTGGTATACCCATGTAATTACCAAGATCTATGTTGTGCCGAGGCAACATGTCGTTTAGCGGCAGTATTTGATTATGGCCTACACGCAGAGCGTAGTTGGGTACATCTCTGATTTTTATGAGGTCATACACTGTACCACCCAATAATTGTGTGTGCAGCATGGTATCAAAATCTGCTGCACCTAGATCAACTAGTTCGATTGTTACATGTGGCGCAATTTCTCTATAGCGTTCTAGTAGTGGGGCATAATAGGGTACCATTTCGATATCCCATACAGCCCATCTTAGTGTAACCTCGTCCGGACTATCTTCCTCAGTTGTACGAGTACAGGCAGTAGCAATCAAAATCAAGCCTGCTAATAAAAATAGAGCTAGTAGTTTTTTCATTTTCTTCCTCCTTTTATGTTTGCGATATCCAAGGGTATTTTGTTTATATTATTATTACTTTCATAAAAATATATACAAATACACCAGGAATAATTACAATGTTGGTGACATCATAATGCAAATTGACCAAATGCATAATGCATTATTTCGTGAAAAACATATATTATTTCCGCATCCATCTTTGTTTTGTTGTAAATTCCACGAAAAATGGTAGAATTGGAATGCATTTTATGGCGTTTATGTGAATAATAAAGGGGATTATCCTCATGAAAATTACTCATCGATCATTAAAAGTGCGCCTCACTTTTGTTACTATTGCCTTTACGCTGCTTGCAACATTTACTTTGGTTGGTGTAAGCCTTTATCAGCTACATAGGACATCTCGTGCCAATCTGTTGCAATCCGTCGAATTTAACTTGCAATTGGCATCAGAATTGATCCAAGCTGACATCCAACACTTAGATAGGTTGCGCATAAGAGCCAGTGTTCATTCACAGACAATTGATTTTTTATCTAGTGATGATTTTGCAATTCCTGGGACACGATTACATGCCCAACTTACAGATGATATGGCGCAAAACCAAGCTGCAAGGTATCTGCGCAGACTGATTATTACCGATACCGACTTGTCTCGACGGGTACAAGTTGGTATTTTTTTGGATAGGATACCAGTAATGCCTCATGTGCTATACATGTTGGGTGATTTTTACGAAAATGCTATCTCCGAATGGAGAGGTATCGTGTATGACCCATTTTCCATCTTGGGTGTAGAGCCAGTATTTTACATGATTAGCCCTATACGTTATGGGCGTGCAGCTGAAGTTATTGGCTACATATATATTGCTCTTTCTACAAATATATTATTGGCTCCGTTGTCGGGACTTCCGTTGCCAGAACAAGGGAATCTTTATTTAACTATTGATGAAAAAAGTTATCCCATATATGGCAATCGATTTATGGAGCCAATTAGTTTTAATAATGCACAGCCAAGTAGGGATATCCCTGTCAATGCTACAACAAAAATATTTACATATACAAATGGCAGTAGGTATACGGCTGTTTCTATCTCTTTGGGGAATACCGGATTGATTTTGACTCAATCTTTCCCGTCTGGTCTATTTTTTAGTGAAGTAATTTTGGTTGGTTGGATTATATTATTTGTCTTTTTGGGTGTACTTATTTTGGGGTTTATTATTACGCGCAATGTAAACCATATGGCCAACTTAGCCGAAAATCTGATGGAATCACGTATAGAGGACGAAAAAAAGAAACATGAATTAGAATATAAAATGCTCCAAAATCAAGTTAATCCTCATTTCCTTTATAATACATTAAATTCTATCAAATGGATGGCATCTATCCAAAATGCTACAGGCATAGTAGAAATGACTGTGGCATTATCACGATTACTCATGAGCGTCGCAAAAACAAACAAAACACTTGTGCCATTATCAAGGGAGCTGGGGTTATTAGAAGACTACATTGTCATATCCCGTTATAGATTTGGCAACTCTATTGTTTTTAACGTCGATGTGGCAGAAGAGTTTTTGGATACTCCTATTCCTATTTTTACGCTTCAACCCCTTGCCGAAAATGCTATTTTGCATGGATTTGAAACGAGCAACAAAGCTGGCACTGTTACTGTGACTGTGCAAAAAACAGCCCAAAATCGCATAGAGGTTGTAGTACAAGACGATGGGGTAGGGATAAGTGATGATGTAATAAAAGAGTTGTTTGATGAAGAGGATAATCACGGTTTATTTAGTAAAGTAGGGATACGCAATGTTCATGCAAGATTGCAATATGAGTTTGGATCGGAATACGGCATAAGAATCGAAAGTCAACTTGGTGAGTATACACGTGTGATTGTAGGGATACCTACATTTATGCCGACGAAGGAGGAAAAAATTAATATATGATAAAACTATTGTTAGTAGACGACGAACCTCTGGTGCTTGTTGGATTGCAAACAATGATTTCTTGGGAAGATTATGGCATAGAAATTTGCGGTACTGCACGTAGCGGCACCCATGCATTAGAAATTATCAAAAGCACACATCCAGACATAATCATAACGGATATTATGATGCCAAATAGTAGTGGACTCGAGCTTATGGGTATCTGTCGCACAATGTACGGACGCATACCTCTATTTATAATCCTTACATGTGTAGAGGATTTTCATCATGTAAAACAAGCAATGCGAAGCCAAGCCGTAGATTATCTTATAAAATTGGAACTTACGCCAGAAATATTGATGCAATCTGTGGTTAAGGCTTTGGATATACTAAAAAGTCTAGGCCGCACACCAGAGACGGGATCTAGAAATCAAGAAATACGTGACCAGTTTTTTATGGACTTATTAAATGCCAAAATTGAAAATGCACAACAATTGGAAACAAGGTCAGCACAACTAGGTATCGATTTATCGTATGAAGCATACACGGTCTGTTATTGCCAAATTGACAGCGAAAATGAAAATGATATCACACAGCATAATGATTTGTATCTTTATGTTGCCAAAATGGTATTGGAGGCTATCAACAAAACGATTGAGTGCTATATACAAAAATTAGACTCATATCGGTTTGCAATCATACTATGTCTAGATAATTCATTGTCATACAAGCAAAACGTAGGTGCTATGCTTGAACAAGCAGTTTTACTAGTAAAAAATTATTTTAATGTTAGCCTTTCGTGTTGTGTCGGCGTTAAGGCTGTTACGCCATTCGAAATTTCTGATTCGTACAACTCAGCACGTATTGCATTTGCCGCAGCAGATCGTGAACGTCCTATCCATTTTTATAGTAAAAAGAGCCAGGTAGACCAAGTTGTATCCCAGATCAAGGATTATATAAATCAAAATCTGGACAAACGTTTGGGACTTAATCAAGTAGCCAATATAGTCGGTTTTAGCCCAAAATATATAAGTCAGATTTTTGCAAAACATGCTGGATGTAGTTTTATAGAATATATTAATATCGAAAAAATCAACCTGGCAAAGGAATTGTTGTTGGTAAACAGTGCAAAGGTATACGAAATATCAGAGCAGTTAGGTTTTGAGAATGCCTTTTATTTTAGTAAGGTTTTTAAGAAGCATACGGGTCTTTCGCCAAGGGATTATATGAAGAAATTTTGATAGCGGATAATATAGATGTACTATTAAATATTTATGACAGGAGATTTGTTATGTTTTCTTCATGTTTGCTTACATTGGAACAAGAACCACAAGCATATAACCCATTCTCACAAAGGTGGGATTTGCTACCAAACGATCTAGTTGGATCTTTGATCAAAAAAGGTGACGCTGCTCTAGAATCTGCGTGGCCTATGCTCACGGCAACAGATTATATCGATTTCACGCGAACAGGAAATAGAGTCCGTTACGAAAAAAAATACTTTGATCGAAGACATTTGCTAAACGATCTGGTTATAGCAGAAAAAGTAGCAAATAGCGGTAAATATTTGGATGCGATAATAAATGGTGTGTGGTCTATTTGTGAAGAAACAGGTTGGCAACTACCTTCCCACAATTCATATATCAGAGATACACCACAACTACCTTTGCCTGACCTATCAAAACCCGTGCTTGACTTGTTTGCATGTGAAACTTGTGCGCAGTTGGCTTTGGTTTATATGTTGCATGGGGAAGCACTTGAAAATCATGCACCAGGCATTACAACTCGGATTCTTTGTGAAATTGAGCAACGAATAATAACCCCGTATCTTAACGAGCATTTTTGGTGGATGGGTAACGGCGACGAACCAATGATGAACTGGACTCCATGGTGTACCAAGAATATATTGATCTGCACAGCCCTAACACCCCAATCAAGTGAAACACGTCGTCAAATTGTAAAAAAAGCTACCCATAGCCTAGACTGTTTTGTTAAAGATTATGGCGAAGATGGCTGTTGTGACGAAGGTGCAAAATATTATGGACATGCAGCTCTTTGTTTATACGTTGCAATAGAAATGCTAAACGGTATGACCGACAACCATTTTGATAAAATTTATAAGGAACATAAAATCCATAATATTGCGGATTTTATCCGCCAGGTACATGTATGTGGTGATTATTATGTAAACTTTGCAGATTGCCCTGCTATCCTTGACCCTCCTAGTGTACTTGCATACCTCTTTGGAAAGAGGACAAATAATAATGACCTAATGTCCTTTGCAGCAGTTGGTAAATGTAAGCATGATCTTGCGGATCTTTCTCTTTTTACTAGGCTGGCGGCACTTTTTACCGCAGAAGAGATAAAAGCTCATACCATGAAACCAAGTAAACCCAATGATATATTTTTCCACAGTGTAGGAATGATGATAGCTCGAGATGATAAGTTTTGCTTGGCTGTAAAGGGCGGTGATAATGCAGACAATCATAATCACAATGACACCGGTAGTTTTACTCTTTATGTAGATGGCAAACCATTTATCATAGATATAGGCGTTGGTACGTATACAAAAGATACCTTTTCATCAAGGCGATATGATATTTGGACTATGCAATCTGCATATCACAATTTGCCGACTTTTGGTGGAGTAATGCAAAATCCTGGCACAGAGTACAAAGCCACAAATGTAGAGTATTTTACAAATGATGATATAGCATCACTTTCCATGGACATAGCACAATCATACCCAAGGGAAGCTGGCGTAAAAAAATATTACCGCAAAATTTGCATGCAAAAAGGCAAGGGCGTATCCGTTAAAGATGAATATATAGGAAAATACCCGGCGGTGCTAACGTTGATGCTTAATGCCAAGCCAGAAATCGACGGTCTATATATTAATATAAAAGGGAAGGGGCAGATCCATTGTAAAGGGGCTGCCCATATTGATGTCGAACATATCCATATCGATGATCCATTGTTGCAAAAGGTGTGGGTTGATTCTTTGTACCGGGTTTTGATTACATTTACAGACAGCATAGAAATTGACATTAAGTAAAAATGTTGGGTAGCAATTTGATATAAAAATCACAAAAAAAGTGGTATGGTGTCATACCACTTTTTTTGCGTAAATACTGCATTGTTGCGATTTAGTTGCTATGCAAATAGTAATTTAAATATAATTCAGAATGATGTGAAGCTGTGTCGAAATGATCAATTTTTCAGCTCTCCATTGCAGTTGCAAGAAGCAAAAATAAAAGCATCTGCTGCGTATTGGCAGTATTAATTTCTGGCAATATAGGTGTTAGTGTTGTTTCTTGTGTACCAGCACAACCACAATCTTCATTTGCAAATACAGCTCTCGTAGAGCCACTACCGCATTCTAAAGAAAGCCTACCCCAAGTTAGTGGGCCAATAACACCGTCAGGGTTTAAGTCAAATAGTCGTTGGAATGTGATAACAGCGGCTTGTGTAAGCTGGCCAAATACGCCGTCTTCTGATAATTGCCTGTTGCATGGTTGTGACACATGGTTTAGGCAATGTTGTGCTTGGCGGACATTTTCGCCTCGATCACCAACCCTAAGGGGGGTACCGGGATAAGCGGGCATTACACCGCCAGTGCCGCCACCGTCCGTGCCACCGCCGCCGCCGCCAGTACCTCCGCCACTGCCAGCAGGACATTCTTGAGCAAGACGTCCCCATGTCAAAGGCCCTACAACTCCATCGGGTGATAGCCCCATTATTCGTTGGAAAGTAGTTACTGCATCCAATGTTCTTGGTCCAAAAACGCCGTCTTCGGTCAGTCTCTGAATGGAAGGATGCCGCTGGGATATTCGGTTTAGACAAGATTGTATTTGCCGTACAGACTCGCTTCTTTCGCCTTGCCTGATTGCAGTACCTGGATATGGAGGCATCCCGCCAGTTGTACCGCCAATAGGAAATACTTCTCGTATACCTTCTGCAATAGCTCTTGCCATAGTGTTAATGTTTAGTCGTGCCATATCTGACGGATTATTAATAAAAGCACATTCGACCAAAACCGCAGGCATATTGGCTTGCCGTATTATCCCAAAAGCATCTTGACCCTGCGCATTGACTTGTGTTTTTACGCCCCTATTTGCAAACCCTAGTGCAACTATACGGTTTAAAATAGCTGTTGCTAGAGTGCGGCCTCGACCTGTATCCCTTATACTAAAAAACACTTCGGAGCCTGTGCCTGGAGTGCCAGAGTTACTGTTGAAATGTATTTCGACCAGCGCATCTACACGGTTTTGATTGGCCAAATTGGCATCTCGAGTAATGCTGCGATCTACGTCTGTAGTGCGATTATTAATTACTGTATATCCCCAACCACGTAGTATTTGTGTAACGGCATTGCTAATTGCTAAGTTGAGATCTTTTTCTTGACGACCTAATGCTACTGCACCTGGATCTGAGCCGCCATGTCCTGCGAATACGGCAATACTGGGCATATTAATCACTCCATTCCTATTCTACTTCATATGGCCAATTGTTTATCCCTCCAAAGTCATAGACATTTGTATATCCCATAGCCACGAGATTAGTAGCGGCTTTTTTGCTGCGGCCTCCGCCTTTGCAGTACACCAAAATAATTGCATTCTTGTCTGGTAGTTGATGAGGAGCAAGAGAAAAAATTTTGTCATTTGGCAGACAAAAAGCACCAGGGATGCGTCTAGTGTTGTATTCTTGTTTGGATCGCACATCCAAGATTATGCATACGTGATTGGACTGCATTATTAACTGGGCTTTTTGGGGAGAAATGCGTTGATATTTACCTGGCATATTGCTCCATCCTCTTTCTAAGAACCTGTATAGACTTGTTTTTATATTATGCCAAGCATGAAAAAAAGGTCACAATGATATCATTATGACTTAGAATAATCGCAGCTGATGCTTTACAAGATATATATGTAAACATACAATGATACAAAAGAGGTGACACAGATGATAGTCGATTTATCATCAGGTATATTGATCTAAATACCGCTGCGGCTCTTCATGTAAAATTAGGCATCACGATAAAAGAAAAGGCGGTGAAGAAATACCGTGTCAACTAACTTACCATGGGAAAAGAGCATCCCAAAAGACAAAGCAGCATTGTACTTCTTGGGACAAGCCGGTTATGTTATACAGTCGGATAACTGTACGATACTAATCGACCCATACTTATCTGATAGTGTCGGGAAAACAAATGCTTTATTTTCTAGGATAATCCCTATCCCAATTGATCCAGCAAAAATAAAAGCGGATATTGTTATCATCACACATGATCACATGGATCATCTAGACCCAGAAACAATTGGTGCATATAAACACAAAAATACAACTATCTTTGTATCTCCAAGACATGCAGCAAAAAAACTAATGTCACTTGGTGTACCGTCCGCTAATATCCGTATAACAGATCATGGCGACGAAACCAAGCTCCCAGGTGTATCAATAAAAGGCATATATGCACTAGCAACAGAACCAGGCGTCTTGGATACAACAGGATATCTGATATCATTTTCAAATGGGAGGAGCGTATATCATACCTCCGACACAGCATATAACGATTTGCTACTAAAATCTTGTCCAAATGCAGAAGTTTTACTGACTTGCATAAACGGCAAGTTTGGCAACTTAAATATCGCACAAGCAGTCGAGCTTACAAAGGCAGTCAATCCCAAAATAGTGATTCCAAATCATTATGACGTTATGTTACTAAATAGCGAACAACCACAATGTTTTAAATATTCATGTGAATCAGAAAACGTAAAAGCCCAATGTGTAATATTGGATATCATAGAACAGTTTCTTTGGTAATCCTTTTATTCGAGTTTTGTCGCTTGTTCATTATCATAAGATATAATTGGATGTAATAGAAAATAAAGGATGTCTTTTATATGGCATCCTTTTTTATGTCGTAATTCTCCAGATAATTATAATAGTTGGCGCATTTTTTAATGTACATATTGCACATAAAAACGATATAGTTATTCAAAATACAGGTACAATTGACTAAACAACAGTTTCATTTAACGTTCTGCATACATTTTGTTTTAAGCAACTTTAATAAATCATTAGAGTTGTAACGAAATACCGAATGAGCGACCATAAAAGCTCGTTAAAGCCCGAGACTTTTATGGTCGCAAATGTAATTTCGTTACAACTCTATTGCCAAAAAGGCTTTATTTAAAAGGAGGAAATACAATGAAATGTAGGAAACTTGTAGCATGTCTGTTGTTGTTGGCATTATTTATAACAATAGCAGCTTGTGGACGGGGTACCAATGGTACTGATGATACACCCGGGCGGACAGGAACTGGAGATTGGGTTTACACAGGTTATGGCCCGTTGTTTGACGAACCTTTTACGATTTCTATTTTATCCTCTAACCAAACCACCCCAGATCTTGGTGGTCCAGAACTACCGATTATTGCAGAAATACTAAGGAAAGCAAATGTCGTCATGGAATATGAAGAAGTAGATCGGGCTGTTTTTAACGAAGTCGTTATGCCGCGCTTAGCTGCTGGCACAGACCTTCCTGACATTGTTAAGCTCCCAATCCGTGATGGCGAAATGAGATTCATAAACGCAGGCTTGTTTACAGAGCTTACGGATTTCTTTGATGATTTGGCTATTCACACAAATCGGATTTTTGACCATTATCCCAGTATCAGGGAAGCAATCACCACACCAGATGATCGCATATGGTACTTCCCGGGAACCCAAGATATCACCGGTGGCAGTATTGGTATGTTTATAAATACAGATCACTTAGCCGCTTTGGGTATGCAAATGAGTGACATAAATGATTATACCGACTTATATCACTTTATGGTTGCCGTACGGGATGGTCATGCAAATGGTCATGATATCCCCGATGACGTAATACCACTATATCTTGATAGCGGATGGATGCTACTCAATATGGCTCCTTTCTGGGGTGCATTCAATGGATTTATGGTAAATGATGACGGTGTAGTAGTTCATGGAATGTCAACACCAGAAGCATATCAGTTTGTATCCGACATGCATCTATGGTTTACAGAAGGTCTGTTGTTTAACGAATATTTGAACGGCGGTTGGGAGGAATTACTCTCAATGGCAACTCAAAACCGTATCAGCGTAACAATGCGTTGGGTTGCCAATGTTACCCAGCTCGCAAGAAACTCCAATCCTTATCACGATCCTCAAGAAGATGACCCTATTATACAAATAATCTATCCACCTCTAATGGGTACTCACGGCAATAGATATGTACTAGGACGTACAGCTCTTGGTCCGTTCTATGGTATTTCTCGTGATGCCGAACACCCAGAAAAGGTATTTGCTTTCCTTGATTGGCTATACAGTGATGAAGCAATGACAACCCGTGCATTTGGTATAGAAGGTGAAGATCACTTTGTATTGGCTGACGGCACAATCGAGTTTTCAGAAGATTTCCGCTTAAATCAGGATGGTTTTAGAAGAGGACGGGGTGCAAGCAACGATTTCCTTCCACTTTGGACTGACTTCGGATCATTGTTTGGTGGTTTATTGCAAATTACACATGGCCCTGTTCAAGAGCAAATTATTATCGATATAGAAAGTTATATGTATATGCCTTTTGAAGAGTTTGCATTCCGCTCAGATGAAGACGCAGCGGTAATACAAAGATACTCTGGCGATATTTGGACATTTGTAGAAGAAAATATTCATTCATTTATTATCGGCTCGCGGTCACTTAGCGAATGGGATAATTTTGTAGAATCACTTCATAGGCTCAATATAGAAGCTGTAGCAGCTGTTCATCAACAAAGCCTAAGATAGTTAATATTTATAAAACAATAAACAGCAAATCTTGTGGGGCGGACGATTGTCTGCCCCTTTCTTAAAATCTGTTTCGTTGAATACAGCTTCTAAAGTCGTATGTAGAGGGTGATTGTTTTGGAATCTAGTAATCCTACAATTGAGCAAAAACCAAAGTATCAACGTATGAAACGCATGTGGAAGATATTGGTGCGGGATAAATATTTGCTACTAATGTTCCTGCCTTTTATTGTCTTTTACATTGTTTTTTCTTATATTCCTATGGTAGGTCTTAATATTGCATTTCGGGATTTCCGGCCTGGTGGTGGTATTTTTGGCGGAGATTGGGTTGGCTTGCAATGGTTTAGGCAATTCTTTAATTCTATATTTTTTGGGCGACTAGTGCGTAACACCGTGTTGCTTTCTTTGTACGAGCTGCTTTGGGGATTTCCAGTCCCTATTCTTTTTGCAATATGCATAAACGAAGTGCGTCATTCTTTGACAAAGCGAGTGGTACAAACTGTTAGTTATCTGCCATTCTTTGTTTCGACTGTTGTTATGGTGGGTATCCTTCACAATTTCTTTAACATAAATGACGGGATTGTAAATCGTGTTATCGTCGCTTTGGGGGGTGAAAGGGTCAACTTTTTGACATCTACCCAGTGGTTTAGGACGTTGTTTGTTGGTTCTGGTATATGGCAGGGTTTTGGATTTGCATCCATTATTTATATTGCAGCCATTACAGGGATAGATCCAACCTACTACGAAGCGGCAAAAATGGACGGAATTTCAAAGTTTAAAGAAGTCTTCTATATAACAATCCCAATGATATCGCAAACCATTATAATTTTACTACTGCTCCAAATCGGTGGGCTTATGAGTACCGGATTTGAAAAAGTGTTTTTGATGCAGACGCCTGTGACATTCGAAGTCAGTGATGTTATCACGACATATGTGTTTAGGCGGGGTATTGGTAACTTTGATTTTAGTTTTGGTGCGGCGGTTGGCTTTTTCAACTCAGTAGTAACTTTTATATTTGTATACACAGCAAACCGTATTTCACGGGTAGTAACAAATGCAGGATTATGGTAAAGGAGGAAGCAAAATGTCAAAAATAGCACAACTTGGCAAAAAAGATCTAAAGAGTAAAGATAAGAACCCAATAAACTTTGACTGGCTGTTTTACACGCTCGTGACTATATTTCTTGTAGTTGCTTTCTTTGTCACCCTTTACCCTTTTATATATATATCTGCTGTTTCTTTGAGTGGTTATTGGGCTGTACAAAGAGGCGATGTATTTTTATGGCCTGTTGATTTTACGCTTGAAGGGTACAGTGTTGTCCTTCGGCAAGCTGGCTTGCTGCGAGCTTATTACAACACTTTGTGGTATACGATTGTTGGTACAACGCTTAGTGTAATTGCTACTGCAATTGCCGCTTATCCACTTTCAAGAAAAGAGTTTGTTATCCGTCGACCACTCAACTTTTTTATAGCTTTTACTATGTTTTTTAGTGGTGGTATGATCCCGGGATATTTGAATATTGTAAGACTTGGACTACTTAACTCCCGCTGGGTCATGATAATCCCTGGGTTGGTCGGTACATTTAATATTATGATAGTCCGCAGTGCGTACTCTGCTGTACCTGACGAATTGACAGAAAGTGCAAAAATAGACGGCGCAAATGATTTGATGATATTTGCTAGAGTCGCAGTACATCTAATCAAACCTACACTGGCTGTTATTGCGCTTTTTATAGCTGTAGGACAATGGAATAATTTTTTCACGCCGCTATTATATATTAGCAATCGTGATCTTCAGCCCATGTCTGTGTTATTGCGCCGTGTCCTTTTGCAAGGTTCTGCAGAAATGCTCCAAGAGTTTGATGGGCCAGATAGGGACTTGGTCAGCCTTCAAATTCGATATGTAACAATAATGGTAGCCACTTTGCCAATACTTGCTTCGTATCCTTTTATTCAGCGGTTCTTTATAAAAGGCGTTATGCTTGGTGCGGTCAAGGGATAGCTTGAATCAGGCATAAGACTATTGTGTCTATGCGATTGGAGGGTTGTATGATCGAAAAAAAAATAATATCGCAGCCAGCAAGTTATGCACCATGGGAAATAAACGTATCGATCTCAAAACAAAAAGCTAAAGAATTTACACCTATATGCCGTTATGACCCCATGAGCAATGAAAGCATTTTTGAATGGCAAGACACTGCACGAAAAAAATATTTAGATATATTGGGTATAAGCAACAAGATAAAATGCGATTTGGATTTTGCCATCGAATACTACGAAGAGCGTAGAGATTATCACAAACATTATGAAAATACCGATCATAGCCCATATACAGAGTATATAGAATGGCGGTTTACTTACCAATCAGAAGAAGGGTACCGAGTACCTGCTCATCTAGTAATCCCAAAAGATGCGAAAGGCAATCTTCCTAAAAAAAAGCCGCCTATTGCACTAGCAATACAAGGGCATGCAAAAGGTATGCATAAATCCTTAGGCAGACAAAAATACCCAAACGATCCTATAGTCAATGATCGTGATTATGCCATCCGCGCAATGAAGGAAGGATACGCTGTCATGACAATGAACCTGCGTTGTTTTGGCGAGTGCGGAAATAATCCGATAACTGGTGGGACTCAGTGTAGTCTTCCTGCGATGACATCACTCATGATGGGTCGTTCTATGACTGGGGACAGGGCATGGGATATAATGCGTGCAATAGATGTGTTGGAAGCGTATTTTAGTGAAATTGTAGATTTGGATAACCTGATTTGCTTTGGCAATTCTGGCGGTGGCGGGCTTACTGTTACCACAGCTGCCGCAGATATACGGATAAAACATGCGTTTCCCTCGTGTGGGATTGTAGATCCAATGGAGATTGCATTGGTGCATTGGGCTTGTCCATGTGGTCATAGAGAAATGAAATGTATGACACCCTTCATAAAATGTGGCGACAATCTTGGTCTAATTGCACCGCGGACTCTCATGATTACGCATGGGATTGAAGATGAGGTTGTCCCGTATCCAGGTGCTGTAGAAGAAGCCAAAATTGCACAAACATACTATAAAGCGGCAGGTGCTTTGGACAAGTTCAAGTTTATTCCGGGGCCAGGAGGGCATCGTATGTTTGCCGATCTTGGTTGGGATGCTATACGGCCTCATATAAAATGGAGTGAAGAACTTACAGATTTTTCGAGTGTTATAAAGCATATTCCCTTGCCAGAGAACAATCAGCAGGGTGTAAACTTACTTTCTAATCCAGAGTTCACGTCTGGCAGTGTTGGCATATACGGCAATATGGATGGATGGATAACATTTGATCCACTTGCAAATGATGTGATACATCATAATGCTGGTCAGCCCCAAACCCATACAAAAGAAGGCATCGGTTTAAATGGAGGCGTTGGCCTTGTCATTAACGATGGATTAATTCCTTGCGAACGGATTGTATATCAAAAGTTAACAAGCTGCCATAAAGGAACTTATACTGCATCTGGGTGCTTTAAACTTGAAGGCAACATAAAACCTACGAGGCTTGATTTTAAAGTATTGGTCAGTGGTCATGAAAAAGGCAGCGTTAGTGTAATAAAAAAGGTTGAACTTAATGATTGGTTTAAGGTTGAATTAAGCAACATCGAAGTTTTTGATAACCAAACTATCCAATTGCAAATCGAAGGTGACTTTGTTGAACAATCGGGTGTAGTTTGTGATAATTTTAGTTTGACATTTATATCAAATGACAAAACCGCAACGGATACCAGGTATCGCAATCCTTCTATGATCAAATCCCTTACGATGCCACATACGCTATATCTAAACGAAATGAGAAGCACGGTACCAATACTTAGATATGACGAAAGCCAATTGTTTGCAGAATGGCAAAAAACATGCCGCGAAAAATTATCAGAGCTCCTTGGCATAGAAAATCACATCATGTGTGATGATGATATGGTTATTGCAAAAATAACAGAATACCCTAAGTACACAAGGTATAAACTCTCTATCCAAACGGAGCCAGGCTACAGAGTGCCTTGTTATTTTACGATTCCTAAGGATCAGTGGGCAAAACCACCTGTTGCTATTACACTACAAGGACATGGCATTGGCATAAAAGAAACCGACTATTTTCCTGGGTATTCTATAGAGGATGGATATGCCGTGCTGGCAGTGGAGCAGCGCTGCTTTGGTGAAAGTGATGCCTACTGCGATACAACAAGTGCTACAAACTATCTTGTCAGGCGTACGACATTGGGAAATCGTGTCTGGGATGTAATGAGGATTATTGATGCGATTAACGCACATTTTGTTGATATGGTTGATATAAAACGAATTGCATGTCTTGGGGTTTCGGCTGGTGGTATGACGGCATTTTTTACAACCTGCTTGGATATGCGTGTCCTCAATGTTAGTACGTATAGTTCGTTTTGTAACATTGAAGACTCGTTGGCGGTTAATTTCCAATGTCTTTGTTATTATGTTGTCGGGTTGCGCAGATACTTCGAAATGAGCGATCTAGCAGGGCTAATTGCACCGCGCCGATTTGTGATAACATCAGACAACGGTGTATACCCAAAAGACCTTGTGGAAAAGGCGTACAATGAAGCGCGTAATATGTACAAAGCGTCTGGCGCACCAGATAATATTATTCTTGCATTCAATCATGGAATATAATGAAAACATCTGACGAAAAACATAAATATCTGTATAATAGGGCGGTATTTACCTTTAAAGTGTCTATGCTAGGAAATCTTATGACTTACCCAGCATGATTATTGAATCATCTATAAAATAGCGAGTATTTGAGCTTTATATTGGTATCAAGCCCTATGTACATAGCTATTTACGCGAAAGAGATCTACCCTTGTTTTGCTATCAATTGTTTAGTTACCTACTTCGTTAGTAAAACCGTTACGGGAATTTTACACATGGAGGGCATATTTAATGCCGGATAATAAAAAAAAGGCAACAATTGTTTTTATGATAATAGCGGCTCTGTTTGGGCTTGGACTAGGGCTTTCTGACAGTGTTTTATCAAATTATTTTTATGATGCATACAATGTCGATGCATTCCAAAGGGGATTAATTGAGTTTCCTCGTGAGTCACCGGGAGTTATTAGTTTGTTTGTTTTGTCTGCTTTTGCCTTTTTGGGTGACAGACGTCTTTCGATTATTGCACATGTGCTCAAAATAATTGGGATTGTCGTCCTTGGTTTCTTTTCTCCACCTTTTGCTGTGATGCTTATATTTTTATTTATTTTTTCTCTCGGGATGCATATGTTTATGACCCTTTATGACAGTATGGGGATGTCATTAGCAGAAAACGGTAATTTTGGTGCGGCAATGGGGCGTTTTAATTCTATACGTACTGCGTTTGCTATGATTGCCGGGATATTGATTTTTGCGGGTTTTAGGTGGGGCTTCTTTTCGTTTACAACACCTATAATTTGGAATTTTATTATCGCTGGGATACTTGCTTCAGTTTCTCTTGGTTTGCTTATATATCTAAGGCGGCTTGTTGATGAAAAAAAACCAAAGAAATCCAAGTTTGTATTCAGAAAAGAGTATAGCAAATACTATATTATCACTTCACTTTTTGGGGCAAGAAAACAAATAATGTATGTTTACGCACCATGGGTTTTGATAGAACTCCTTGGTTTTGGCGCTGATTATATGGCACTGTTGATCGTTGCCGGTTCTGCTCTTGGGATATTCTTTATTCCGATTGTGGGGCGCTTTATAGACCGGTTTGGGACTGGTAATGTAATGATGGTCGAGTCTGCTTTGTTTTTACTAATTTATCTCGGGTATGGCATTTTGAGCGCGGGACTCCATGGTGGCTGGCTGGCTGGAGCAGGAATTATTGTTGTTGTGGCAGTGGGTGTAAATATTATTGACAGAATGACAATCCAATTTGGAATGGTGCGCTCGATTTATATGCGCTCTATTGCTCTTTCACAAGAAGATGTCACACCAACTTTATCGGCTGGTATGGCGGCTGATCACGTTGTCAGTATTGCGAGTGCTATTTTTTGTGGTTTCCTTTGGTGGGAGCTGGGTCCTCAGTATGTTTTTGTGTTCGCGGGGCTTTTGACTATAGGTAATCTAATTGTTGCGCGTTTAATAAAAAAGCAGCAAATTAAAGATAAAACTAACGAATCATAATTAAACGCAAGTTCTGATTATTTCTGAATAAGCTACAACCAAAAAAGTGGTATGGTGTCATACCACTTTTCCCGTGTAAATACTGCATTGTGACTATAATTTGTTTCACTTCAAAACGGGTATACACATATGGCTTGTTGTCGCAAAATAGCGGCAAAAACCTTATGTGTATACCCGTTTTAGTTATGGTGCAAATGACTATATGTCAAACATTTGCCATTTTTCGCTGACACTCCTATAATACGAACAAATCTATAAAGAAGGTGATTTCATGCCCAGGTACAACTTCGCAAGTATCGAAAAAAAATGGCGTAATCGTTGGAAAGAGAATCCAATCCAAGACAAAACTTCGGACAAGCCTAAATACTATTGTTTAGATATGTTTCCGTATCCTTCTGGGACAGCTCTACATGTAGGCCACTGGCGTGGATATACCCTATCTGACGTTTTGAGCCGATATAAAATCTTACAAGGTTATCATGTTTTGCATCCTATGGGATGGGATGCTTTTGGTCTTGCAGCAGAAAATAACGCGATCAAAAGAAAAAAGCATCCTGCCATTTCTGTTGCCGAAAACATAAAAAGCATGAAGCGTCAATTAGAAGATATGAGTACAATTTATGACTGGGATGACGAAATAAATACCACAAATCCCGCTTATTATAAATGGACACAATGGATTTTTGCCCGCATGTTTGAACATGGCTTGGCATATGAGCAAGAGATGCCGCTAAACTGGTGCGAAACATGCAAAGTGGTACTCGCAAACGAAGAAGCTGTCGGAGGCGTATGCGAACGTTGCAAGTCCCCTGCAACTAAGAAAAATCTGCGCCAATGGATGCTCAAAATTACAGCATACGGCGAACGGCTCCTAAACGACTTAGAAGGGCTGGATTGGCCAGACAAAGTAAAAAAAATGCAGTCAGACTGGATAGGAAAAAGTAGCGGAACAGAAATTGATTTTGAAGTACAAGGCAAAAACGAAAAGATCCGTGCCTTTACCACCCGGCCTGATACACTTGCTGGTGCTACATTTATGGTGCTAGCACCAGAACACGAGCTAGTAAAGACATTAACAACAAAAGAACAGCAATCTGAGGTCGACGCATATGTACAACGTGCCGCTTCTCGTTCGTCTGTTGACAGAATGGCGGACAAAGAAAAAACGGGGGTCTTTACTGGTAGTTATGCTATAAATCCACTCATTGGCCCCATACCTATATGGGTTGCGGACTATGTCCTTATAGACTATGGTACAGGTGCAATAATGTGTGTGCCAGGTCACGATACAAGGGATTATGAGTTTGCGAAGAAGTTTGATTTAAATATTTCCCGGGTAATATCTCCTGACAGTAGCGATTTACCATTAGAAGAAGCCTATATTGGCGATGGCATTTTGGTTAACTCTGGGCAATTTGATGGTTTGACTGTAGAAAAAGGTAAGGAAGCAGTCACTTCATATTTAGAAGAGCATGGAACAGGCACTAAGACTATAAATTACAAGTTGCGAGATTGGGTTTTTTCTCGCCAGCGATATTGGGGTGAGCCTATACCTATAATCCACTGTACCGATTGTGGGCCAGTGGTCGTGCCTGACACAAACCTCCCGGTTATGCTTCCTCAAGTGGAATCATATCTGCCTACAAGCACAGGCGAATCACCACTTGCTCTTGTTGCTGATTGGGTAAATGCACCCTGTCCCAAATGTAGTAAACCAGGCAAACGAGAAACAAACACAATGCCGCAGTGGGCTGGGTCATCATGGTACTTTTTACGATATCCAAATGTTGACAATGATGATGCCTTGGCAAGCCCGGAGGCACTAAAAGATTGGCTCCCAGTAGATTATTATGTTGGTGGGATAGAACACGCGGTGCTTCATCTGTTGTATGCGCGGTTTTATACAAAATTTTTGTACGACATAGGTGTTGTGCCTTTTGAAGAACCATTTACCACTTTGTTTAATATCGGAATGATAAATTACAAGGGCAAGAAGATGTCTAAAGGAGAGGGGTATGGAGTATCTCCAGATGATGTAATCCCAAAATATGGCTGCGATGCACTGCGCTTATACGAGATGTTTATTTCACCACCAGAACTAGATTGCGAATGGGATGACAGCGGCATAGAAGGCGTATCTAGATTTTTGAACAAATTATGGCGGATAGTGGAAAGGGATGTTGACAGGGTTGCCCCTGCAACCGATGAACTACTGCGGCTGCGCCATAAGATAATCCATGACATAACCACACGGCTTGATAATTTATCTCTTAATACGGTTGTAAGCGGCTTTATGGAACACACAAATACATTACAATCCATATCTCAAGCTGGTGGAGTCGATAAAGAGACAATAAAAGTCATAGCAATAATGTTAGCTCCCTTTGCTCCACATATAGCGGAAGAAATATGGGAGCTTTTGGGGCATTCAAACTCTATATTTACCCAAACCTGGCCAAAATACGATCCGGAAATGCTAAAAACCGATACAATCGAGATTGCAATGCAAATCAACGGGAAACTAAGGGGTAATCTTACAATCCCTGCTGATGCCAACAAAGAAGCTGCAGAGCAAGCCGCTAAAGAATCGCTTGCTGATAAACTCAAGGATGTAGAAATCGTAAAAATAATTTATGTGCCTGGTAAAATTATTAATTTTGTCGTCAAGATATAGATGACTAAAAAACCAGAACTACTTGCTCCAGCCGGAAGTACAAAAACCTTAAAGGCCGCAATCAAAGCAGGAGCTGGTGCGGTCTATTTGGGTGCCGCCAAGTTTTCTGCAAGAGCTAATGCCGCCAATTTTCATGGTGACGATTTGGCGTGCGCTATTGAGTATGCAAATCAAAATGGTGTAAAAGTATTTTTGGCGATAAACACATTAATGACTGACAGAGAACTAAAAGAAGCAATGATTATCGTAAATCAAGCAATGGATGCAGGTGTTGCTGCTTTTATTGTTCAGGATTTAGGACTGGCAAAAATAATAAAACAAAAATACCCAAGTGCTGTCTTACATGCTAGTACACAAATGACAGCAAGCACACTAGCTGATGTAAAAACCCTTGGAAACATAGGCTTTACGCGTGTTGTTTTGGCACGGGAACTATCAAGTGTCCAAATAAAAGAAATTGCCGATAATACCTCTATAGAGCTTGAGATCTTTGTGCATGGTGCATTATGTTCATCATATTCTGGTCAATGCCTAATGAGTAGCTTTTTGGGAGGCCGTAGTGCCAACCGCGGAAACTGCGCTCAACCTTGCAGACTTTCATATAACGGAAAAATAGGGAAGGGCGTTTTATTAAGCCTAAAAGACTTATGCCTTATTAACCATATAGATGAACTTTCCGAAATAGGAATTAAATCTTTAAAAATCGAAGGTCGTATGAAGGGTGAAGAGTATGTAAATGCAGTTGTAAGTGCATACCGCATAGTGCTTGATGGCGGAAAATTACTACCAAAACAGATAAAGCGTATGCTTAATATATTTGACCGGGGAGGATACACAGACGGTTACTATACAGGCAATAAAGAAAATATGTACATGGATGTACTAAAAAATCCCTACAAAAAGGGTGACAAATTGTGATCAAACTTATTGCAACATGCATAACCAAAGAGCAGCAACAAGTGTGTGAACGTATGGGTATAGAAGTTATGCAAAATTATGCATGTTCTTATGGCGAAATAGTACCTGGTTGCGTGACAGATTACTCGGTACATTGCTTTAATTCTGCATCTTTGGATGTGCTTAGTAGTTTGGGTGTAAAGCGTGCAACCCTTCATCCAGAACTCAAGTTGGCTCAAATTAGGGATATAAAAAAATGCATCGAGACAGAAGTAGTGATATACGGAAAGCTCACACTTATGAAGCTAGGTAATCCAATAAAAAATGGTGCTTTGATTGATAGAATGGATAAAATCTTTTATGTTCACGAGGGCATGTTGTATAACTCCGTTCCCATTTTTATGGCAGACAGACTATATGAAATCGAAAAATCTGGAGTCACAACCGGAAGGATGATGTTTACAACAGAAAATGCCGCTCAAACAAGCGGCATTATAGAATCATACAAAAACCGTGTAATGATGAAGATGGATTTTACTAGAGGGAAATATTAGTATCTTTACCGCGTACCGCCAAAATGCCTATATGAAACCCTAGCTTCATATGGCATTTTTTCGCGTCGCGAACCTGGGCTGCTTGGTTTGCCTATAGGTACTAACGCCCATAAATGATAATTTTCTGGTACTTGTAATAGCGACTTTGTTGCAGTTTGCCTTTCTTGGTCAAAAAATGGATAATCCAGCCAAAGGCTGCCATAACCCAAAGCAGTAGCAGCTAGGAGGATATTTTGCATTGCAGCTGAGTAATCTTCTTTTTGGAAATGCAGTTCTTCTTGTGGCGTATTATCAGTAAGTACAGCAATAGCGGCTGGTGTTGTGTCAATGCCTCCGTGGGGGAGTAGTTTGTTTACGGGGTCAATTTCAATTCGGCTTGGCAGAATAATTAGCCGTACAGTCTGACGATTTACACCAGATGGAGCTGTTATGCCAGCTTTTGCAATTTTTTCAAGATGCTCCAAAGGGATAGGGTCTGGCAAAAATGTTTCCTTGTGAGAATAGCGTTTTTCTATTGCTTCAAATAAATTCATGTTCTCCTCCTTTTAGAACCTGTATTCAATAAGCACAACACCGCCTGGAAACGCCGATATTCCGCCACTCGTTGTTGAGTCTTTCTTGCTTGCCTTTATGGGCAAGCTGCGAAAAACTCGCCTAGATTGGCGAAATATCGCCATTCCCATTCGGTGTCGCGGTTATTGAATACAGATTCTTATAGTCATTTTTATGCAGACAATTAGTTCTCCCATGATGCTGGCATAAAAATATCATTAAAACGCTTCATTGCAAAGCGGTCTGTCATACCTGCAATATTGTCTGCTACAGCTCTGGTTACATTGTATTGGCCTGCTTGTACCCTTGCCTGGATATCCTCAGGCAATTTGTCAGGTTGGGATATGTAGTAATCATATAGTGATTTTAACATACCCTGGATTTTCCCGCGTTCTTTTTGATGAAGCTGATTTACATATACATTTTCAAATAAATAACTACGTAGATCACGTAAGATATTAACCAAATAGGATGGTAAACTTATACTGTCCTTGCCTTGGCTATTTTCTATCATGCTATGTACCAACAAGTCTATGCGCTCGGAGCATGTAGAGCCAAGGGTATCTATTATGTGCTTTGGTATGTCTGACAGTGTGATAAGTTTTGCACGGATTGCATCATCTATATCATGGGTCATATATGCAATCTTGTCAGAAATCTGCACAATTTTACCTTCCAAAGTTGCAGGTGCGCATTCTGTACGGTGATTGAGTATGCCATCTAGCACTTCAAACGTAAGGTTTAGGCCCTCACCACTATTTTCTAATTTTTCGACTACGCGGACACTTTGTATATTGTGCCTAAAACCACCAGGTACAAGTGCATCCAGTGCGTCTTCTCCTGTATGTCCAAAGGGGGTATGCCCTAGGTCATGACCTAGAGCAATAGCCTCTGTAAGGTCTTCGTTAAGACGTAATGCCCTAGCAACCGTCCTGGCTATTTGCGAAACTTCCAATGTATGTGTCAGCCGGGTACGGTAATGATCACCCTCAGGAGAAATAAAAACCTGGGTCTTGTGCATAAGTCTACGAAAAGCCTTGGAATGGGTAATCCTATCTCGGTCTTTTTGATATTCTGTCCGGATATCGCATGGCTTGGCAGGGTGTTTGCGCCCCTTGGTGTTGGCACTTTTGGAGGCATATTGGCATAAGTACTGATCTTCGTAGAGTTCGGCTCTTTCTCTTATTGTCATTGATTTGCCTCCAATTTATATCCTATACCCCACACGGTTTTTATAGACCATGGGTCTTCTTTGTTTAACTTTTCTCTTATGCGCATAATATGAACATCGACTGTGCGAGTATCCCCTGGGTAATCATATCCCCAACAGGCTGTAAGCAAATCATCTCTGTTCATTGGTAGTCCGGGATTGCTTGCAAGTATAAAAAGCAAGTCGTACTCCTTTGGCGGCAGCTCTAGTTCCTGACCATGATATATGACGATATGTTTTGCTGGGTTTATATGAAGATTTTGTAGATCCACTACCTGGTCTTGGTTGCTTCTTTGTTCGTTTTTTTCATAACGGCGAATAACAGCCTTAACTCTTGCTACAAGCTCTTGTGGGTCAAATGGCTTAACAATGTAGTCATCAGCTCCGAGTTCGAGACCTTGTACCTTGTCAAGTGTATCACCTTTGGCTGTAAGCATAATTATAGGAACTCTGCTTATCTTATGCAGCTCCTTACAAACTTCATACCCATTTATCCCGGGCAACATAATATCGAGAAGCACTAAAAAAGGCGCATAAGCGGGGAAAACATCCACCGCTTCACGCCCGTTATAAACCTCCATGGTTTCGAAGCCTTCTTTTTGCAAGTATAAAGAAATAAGTTCTGCTATATTTTTATCGTCGTCGACTATTAATATTTTGTTATTGGACATAAGATCTCCTGCGATAATTCCTTATTTTTTACCAAAATACCACAGGTTAAACATCAAAAGCAAGATATGTCTTAATTTCTTGTAAATTATCGATTAGGCAACCTGCCTAAAAAGTGGTCATCATGGGCAAGCGCCAGGAGGAACACTCACAGGTTCTGGCGTTGGTACCGGTGTAGGCATTGTTTCTGGAGGTGACTCTGGCTCTGGCTCTGGTTCTGGTACTTGTGTAGGAGTGGGTACCTGTGTTGGTTCTGGAGTCGGTTCCGGTGTGGGAGTTGGCGTTGGTGTTGGCTCAGGTGTAGGTGTCTGGGTTGCTTCTATCAATTCGAATATGAAATTATAGGTTCTTAGCATTGATACAATACTCTGTTCTCTGGTGTATGGGCTTGCTGGTGCAAATCGGTTGCCGCTTACTCCCCCCATGATCCCAGTTGATTGCATTTGACCTACGCTTTCTCTAGCCCAGCTGGATATGCTAGAGTTGTCGGTAAATGTTGGCGTTTGCATTGTCAGCGGATGACCAATAGCACTTGATAGCCGCGTCAGAAATACAGCAGCCGCTTCGCGAGTAATTGGCTGTTCTGGCGCAAATCGATTGCGCCCTACGCCTTGCACAACGCCGAGATACGCCATCTTTTCGACGTTTATGTCGTTCGTATCAACAAATGTTTCGCGTCCGGTAATTTCGCCAGCAAAATATTCGTATAATACGACAGCTAGTGCTGCAAAATCGGCGCGAGTAGCGGCTAACCTATAGTCGGATTGTAAACCTTGGGGTACTAATCCCATATTGATAGCCAAAGAAATATCATCCCGAGCCCATGAGCTTGCGGTTTCTACGTTGGGTGATGGGTTTGTGTTTGCAAAAACTGGTATTACTAGTCCTATGCATAGGATTAGCATCACAGCCAAAATAATTGGCTTTCTTTTCATATTGCACTCCTCTCCATATTATAACAATTGATTTTGCTTTAATGGGATATCATTAGAGTTGTAGCGAAATTACATTTGCGACCATAAAAGTCTCGGGCTTTAACGAGCTTTTATGGTTGCTCATTCGGTATTTCGTTACAACTCTATTGCGGCAATAACTTGTTCGTAAATTGATCTAAGGTATGCAAGTTCTTCATCGGAAAGGGGGTGCCAGTGATTGCCGTATGCATTTCCAGGAGCTGAGGCAGGTACGGTATATACATGCGAAGCGACAATGCTGCCTTCATATATGGCAACGACAGTAGGCACAAATATCCTGAGTTCCCCTGTGTTAATTGGGGTGCCATTGGGGTCAGTCAAATGGAAGGGGTTTAGTTCCATAGGCTCCAAAACCGAACTAAAAGCGATGAGTAAGTCCTGATAACTGGGATGCCCAGGATCTGTCATAACAGGAATGCCGTCTTGTAATTGCCAGGTTGTTCTTATGGTGGTCATATCAATATAGTGGATAACATCTAGCCCTTTTTCTAGTGCTATATCGATAAGTAGCGGGGTCATTTGGCGGCACCAAGGGCATTGCGGGAACCCGAATAGTATCAAGCCTGTACCAGATGATGCAATTTCTAATATTTCTTCTGGGGTAGCATATCTTATAAGGTTATAGTCAGGGATAGTAATGGGTTTCATGTAGTTTGTCCCTGCTGCATTTGGTTGATTGTTGAGTGCTTCATATTCGTATTTAAATCTTAGCATATCAGAAGTGACTATGTTTTCATATTCTGGATACTGTTGATTAAAAGTTGTAGTAATTGCGGCGACATTCATAGCTGTATCCCATGTTATTGTTGCGCCAATTATATCTATGATCGTGTCCACAGGTAGCAAAAGTCGTCCACCGTATATCCACTGAGGTACAGCTGGTACGACAACTTCTCCGTTAACATAAATATAAATGCCATTAGCAGGGATAACAATTGTTATATCATAACCCGTAATTGTCGCAACCCGTGTGCTTCTATCCCAAGATATATAAAAACCCATTTGGGCAAACACATCACGAACTGGTACAAGCACGTACCCATTATGAGATATTGGGTTTTGCCCATCAAAGTTTACTTCGTACCCATCTACAATTACACGCATGTCGTTGTTAGCATGTACCATATTGGGAGCTAAAAAAAGTATAACCACAGCTAAAATAGATAAGGTCAATAGAGTTCTCTTTTGTTTCATAAAATCATCCTTTATATTGGATTTTTGTGATTAGGGAAGCCATACATTACTCGTGTGATCCTTACTTCATTTGGATTTAAATACTATAATGAAATTTACCACCACAAACTACTGGTGTCAACGATATACAATGGTTTGAGATAAACCAAATTGCTGCATCTCTTATTATGTCAAAACCAATAATCAATATTCTTTAGTAGCATAAAACATGTATTTCTACAAAAGTCATTGACTTCGTTCAGTGACTGATGTAGAACTTGAATGGAAAAACAGCTACAAATGCGACAAACTAATCCAATTGGTACATAGATTTTAAACGGTGGTGAAAAATGCTTACATTTGAAGAAACGCAGGTTGTATTAGACAACCTAATCGACGAGTTGCCTCCTGGGATTTACAAGGGGTTAAATTGCGGTGTATCCCTTTTACCTGACATTGTGTACGATGACAATGGATTATTGATTTTGGGACAATATCATGTCCAACCGCAAGGACTTGGCCGATATGTGACCATAAATTACGGGTCTATTTGTGCAGCGCACGGGCATCTTGGTGCAAACGACTTTCGTGAAAAAGTTAAACATGTACTGCATCACGAACTGACGCACCACTTAGAAAGCCTAGCAGGCGATCGATCGCTAGAAATTAAAGACGCAATTGACATAAGAAAAATGCTGCGTTTGCATTAAAAGATAATGCATTTTCGTAAAAAAGCCTGACTATCCGCTTCACTCAAGGAAACCAAAAACACAAAAAGCATGAAGTGCGTGTTTTGGGGATTACCTGAATTAAGCAGATAGTCAGAAAAAAAGTGGTATGGTGTCATACCACTTTTTCCGCGTAAACACTGCAATGTCTCGTATTATTGATTATATAGTTATTTAAAACGGATTTTTTTTTAACTTCACGGTTAAGATCAAAATCCGTTTTTTATGCTTCAATATTACTATTTGCATTTTATACAAATTTACGCAATATATGCTAAAAAACATGGGAATTGGGGCATCTGTTTGCTTGACAATAAAAGACATTTATGTTTTAATTCCCTCGCTGTATAGCCCTGGTAAACATCATGATTGGAATTGGTATACCTATGCAAATGACAGAGATTGGCGAAAAGCTAAAACAACTTCGTATCAGGACCAACCTCACGCAGGAGGAACTTGGGAACCGTTGCGATTTGACAAAGGGATTTATTTCACAAATGGAACGCGGCATGACGTCGCCTTCTATTGCTACCCTTGTGGATATACTAGACAGTCTTGGGACAAACCTGTCTGAGTTTTTTCAAGAACCAGACAACGCACAAGTCACATTCCGCCAAGAAGATGCTTTTACAACAGAGGATACGGGTCAAGGATGCCAGATTTGCTGGATTGTGCCAAACGCACAAAAAAATATCATGGAGCCTATATTGGTGACAATACAACCAAAAGGGCGAACAGCAGAGTATGGTCCACACCCTGGAGATGTATTGGGTTTTGTTTTAAGCGGCTCTATTACTCTGTATATAAACGAAAAACAATGGAAACTAAAAAAAGGTGAGTGTTTTTACCACTTAGCATCAACCCCATATTACATAGAAAATAATAAGGGGAATCCGGCAACGGTATTATGGGTAACGTCGCCACCAAGTTTTTAAACTATATTATTTTTGTTTTTGGGGGGATTTAATGGAGCATTTCATTAACTTGGTTAATATCACCAAAACCTTCGGACACAAGACGGTACTTGACAATATAAATCTTTATATAGACAAAAATGAGTTTGTCACCTTGCTTGGTCCTAGCGGATGCGGCAAAACCACTATGTTAAGAATTATTGGTGGTTTTGAAACACCCACAAGTGGAGAGCTTTTTTTGAGTGGAGAAGATATGCGCACTGTACCTCCCAACAAACGCAGGGTAAATACAGTTTTTCAAAAATACGCATTATTCCCAAATATGAATGTTGCGGACAACATTGCATTCGGGTTAAACCTTAAAAAAATCAGCAAAAAACTAATAACTGAAAAAGTAGATAGTATGCTCAAACTAGTAAACTTGTCGGGTTTTCAAAAGCGTACCGTCACATCTTTGTCAGGTGGGCAGCAGCAACGAGTAGCAATAGCTCGTGCTTTAGCCAACGACCCAGAAGTGCTGCTATTAGACGAACCATTGGGTGCGCTTGACCTAAAACTTAGATTAGAAATGCAAATGGAACTAAAAAATATACAAAAAAAATTGGGAATAACCTTTTTGTATGTGACGCACGATCAAGGCGAAGCGCTTAGCATGTCTGATACTGTCGCGGTTATGAATATGGGCAAAATATTACAAATCGGCAAACCAGAAGATATTTACAACGAGCCAAAAAATTCATTTGTTGCAAAGTTTATAGGAGAAAGCAATCTGCTTGACGGCATTATGCGCTCCGATTTTTTTGTGGAGTTTGCTAGTGTTGTGTTTAAATGTGCAGACAAAGGCTTCGAAACAGACGAAGCAGTGGATGTCGTCATACGTCCAGAGGATGTAAAAATCGCAGAAAACAGTGGCGGGATGCTAAACGGTAGAGTACGTCATGTAACGTTTAAGGGCGTACATTACGAAATGATAGTAGAAGCTCATGATTTTTTATGGAAAGTTCATAGCACAGTTCAATCACCAGTAGGGACTGACGTGTGGCTAGATATTGCCCCGGATTTGATTCATGTCATGAAAAAGGGGTGAACACAGTTGATAAAGCGCATATTTGTATTTCCTTATGTATTATGGATGGCTATTTTTATCGTAGCACCCTTGCTGATTGTACTCTGGTTTAGCATCACAGATACAGGAGCCGATGGCAGCACTATTATTACGTTCAACCATTTTATCCGTTTTTTTGAAGGCTCATACGACGGTCAGCCTTTTTTTCAGCGGCTTCATATAGTTGTGCTTATGCGCTCTATTTGGATCGCAGTTATTACAACATTCGTTTGTTTTGTATTGGGATACCCCCTTGCATATGCCTTAGCCAAGTTTTATAGCCACAAATCCTTCTTATTATTCTTGTTTTTGGTGCCTTTGTGGATGAATTTTTTGTTGCGCACATACGCCTGGCTTACGATTTTAGAGCAAAACGGTGTGCTAAATGCAATCCTATCATTTTTTGGATTGCCGACTGTTGATCTTCTTTTTACGGATACTGCTGTTGTGCTTGGCATGGTTTATAACTTTTTACCGTTTATGGTTTTACCAATTTATACAGTGCTTAGGGACATGGATTCCTCTATTATAGAGGCAGCCCAAGATTTGGGCGCAAATCGGGTTCAAGTATTTTGGCGAGTAGTGTTTCCCATGAGTGTCCCAGGCGTAATTTCTGGTATCACAATGGTTTTTATGCCCGGCGTTACTACTTTTATTATCCCAAATCTATTGGGTGGTGGACAATATATTTTGATCGGAAATCTGATAGAACAGCAGTTTTTAAGAGTTGGTGACTGGCATTTCGGCTCGGCAATGTCTGCCGTTTTGATTGCACTGATTTTGTTTATGATGGGCCTTATGAAATTACTAGACCGTCAGCCCAAAAACCAAGAAGCTCTGGAAGGGGGTACTCTATATTGATAAAAAAGATTTATACGATCTATATGGGATTGATGCTCTTTTTCCTTTACGCTCCAATTATTGTACTCATGGTTTTTTCTTTTAATTATACCCCTTCGCGCAATTATTGGGGCGGGTTTTCTTTGCGTTGGTATCAAGGGTTATTTCGTGATCCCCATATCGCACAGGCATTGACCAATACCCTTACAATAGCTTTGTTTTCTGCTCTGATTGCAACTGTAATTGGCACAATAGCCGCAATGGGAATAAACCGTCTCGGTCGCAAATCAAAAAGCGTCATAATCGGCATAACCAATCTGCCTGTTTTTAATCCAGAAATTGTAACGGGTGTATCACTAATGCTCTTATTTATGTTTGCAATCCGCATTTCTGGCATTGGAAATATGGGTTATATGACCTTACTACTGGCTCATATATCTTTTAATGTACCTTATGTAATCCTGTCTGTAATACCGCGGCTTAGAAGATTGGATGGCAATCTTTTTGAAGCAGCACTAGACCTTGGTGCTACTCCTATGCAAGCCTTTATCAAGGTAATCCTGCCAGAAATTCGGCCTGGCATAATCACTGGTGCGTTGTTGGCATTTACCCTTTCTGTAGATGATTTTATTGTCAGCTTTTTTACAACTGGTACTGGGGTCAGCAATCTCTCTATACTAATTTTTTCGATGGCAAGACGCGGGGTAAATCCCCGTATAAACGCTTTGTCTACACTTATTTTTATAACAGTGATGATACTGCTGTATTTTATTAATAAAAGAGACGGTAAAAAAGAAAGGAAGATGTATTATGAAGAAGGTTAGCGTTCTAATGGCAATGACAATATTACTGTTCACATTTGTACTCACAGGATGTAATAGAGACGAAGATGTCATCCGCGTTTTTAACTGGGGTAATTTTTTGGATGAAAGCATTTTGGACGAGTTTACAGAGCAAACGGGGATAGGTGTAATTTACACGTACTACGCATCCAACGAGGAAATGTATACCCGTATCGTAGGCGGAGGCGGTGGATTTGATATAGCATTCCCGTCCGATTATATGATCGAAAGAATGATAGTAGAAGATCTATTGCTGCCAATAAATTTTGATAATATCCCTAATATACGCTATATAGATGAGCGGTTTTTTGACTTGCCTTTTGATCCACAAAATCGATACTCGGTACCATATAAATGGGGTACACTTGGGATATTGTACAATACAGCAATGGTCGAAGCTATTGCTGGTGATATTGTTGTAGATAGTTGGAATATCCTTTGGGACGAAAGATTTGAAGGAAATATTTTTATGTATGACAGTATGCGCGACTCTTTTGCTGTTGCATTAAAGCGGTTGGGCTTTTCTTTAAACACAACCAATATGGACGAACTAATGGCAGCAAGGGACTCGTTGATACAACAGCGTCCCCTCGTTCGTGCCTATCTTGGCGACCATGTAAAACATGCAATGATAGGCAACGAGGCAGCACTTGCGGTCGTTTATTCTGGTGATGCTATGTTTACGATGGAATTAAATTCTGCTCTCAACTACGCCGTACCTCAAGAAGGCACAAATATATGGTTCGACTCAATGGTAATCCCAGTTGGTGCGCGTAATCAGGCTGGAGCCGAAGCCTTTATCAATTTCCTTAACGATCCACAAATCGCACTAAGAAACACACTGTATACAGGATTCTCTACCACAAACCGAGCCGCTTTCGAACTATTGCCAGAAGAATTGCGCAACAACCCCACATATTGGCCTTCGGATGAAGTTTATTATAAAAGCGAAGCATTTGTCCATTTGGGTGAGTTTACTGCTATCTTCGAACGTGCATGGACGGAAGTGCTCGCGTCAAGATAGCGTGTTTTGAAAGGACTTTTATGAAAATAATTGACGCACACATGCATTTTTCAAACGTGCAGGCTTTTTTTACAGCTGCAGAAGAATCAGGGGTCGACTATTCATACAATGGTTATCATAAAGAGCGTCAAAAAGTAGGCATAACGGCATCTATATGTATGGGTTTGACAGAATCTATTCCACATTCTTTTCCGGATCATAATGCCCAAGTGCCAATGACCGCAGATTTGAGCATAGACCAACCGATAGGATTATATACATGCCTAGGAATTAACCCGCACTGTATAGATGATGATGCAATAAAAAGAATCAAACACAAAATTGCGTCAGACAAAAGCATAAAAGGGTTTAAAATTTATGCTGGTTATTATCATTATTATATTCATGATCCCGTATATAGCCCGATATATGAACTAGCTGCCGAGCATAATCTGACTGTTGCGATACACACAGGTGACACTTATAGTGAGCAAGGGCTACTAGAATATTCTCATCCTTTAGCTGCTGATCGTATAGCTGTGAAATTTCGGGATACGCAGTTTCTACTTTGTCATATGGGCAACCCATGGGTCGTAGATGCATGTGAAATTGCATATAAAAATCGCAATGTGTTTTTAGACATTTCTGGCATAGTCGAAGGAAATGCATCCCAAATACATGAAAATGAAAACAATCATACAATTATCCAACATGTGAAAACTGGTCTTGCTCACCTCAGGGACTATAAAAAAGTCTTGTTTGGCACAGACTGGCCTATAGTGCCAATGCAAGCATATGTAGATTTTTGCAAAAAATTGGTTCCCATACATGCATACGAAGATGTGTTTTATAACAATGCACTGAGATTGTATGGGATATAGTGTTTACGATGACTATATCTGCACCCGACCTTTTCCGCCGCATGTAGAGCAATCTTTTTCTATTAGTCGTGCAAGTGGTTCTCTTGTGCGGCGGCGGGTCAGTTGCACCAAGCCTAGCTCTGTCATACTAACGATTTCTGTTTTTATGCGATCCTGCTTTACTTCTTTGGACAATGTGTCTAGTAAATCCACTTTATCTTGATCATGCTTCATGTCTATAAAATCAATAATAATAATCCCCGAAAGATTCCTGAGTGTTAGCTGTTTTGCAATACAAACAGCTGCTTCTATATTTGTTTTTAGGGCTGTTGTCCGAAAATCAACTTTGCCTGTATAACGACCTGTGTTTACATCAATGACAACACATGCTTCGGTTTGTTCTATAGTTATAAATCCACCACAGGGCAATTGTACATTCTTTTTTAGTGCGCCCAGGATTTGAGGGAGTATATTATATTTTTTTATAAGGCAATCAGATTCTTGATGCCCAATGATACGGTTTTCCAACATGAGTTCTTTTTTTACAATGGCTTTTTTAACTACATCGAAATCAAAGCCATTTATCACGACTTCATCTATATCAGTAGAAACTAAATCAAACAAAATTTCCGGTATGTTAATAGACACAACATCAGGGTGTATGAGTGCCGGAAAAACAACGTGTTTTGATTTATTTTTTATTTGTATATGCAAACTGCATAGTTCATCTATTTCTTTGATGATTTTTCCAGCTTCTTGGTTTTTTGCATTGGTACGCACAATTATACTAAAACCCTTGGGCAGGGATTGTTGTACTATATCACGCAGTCGTTTACGTTCTTTGTCATCTGTGATTTTTTGCGAAACGCCTATATCACGGCGCTGATTTTCTATAAGGATAACAAGATGACCTTTGTGCCGCAGTTCTGTCCCTACATATGCGCCTTTACTACCTGTTGGGTCTTTATAAACTTGAACTAGTACGGGCTGGTTTTTCGTAAGTATTGTTTTTTTTGATACATTCATCAATGCATTTTTGTTTTGACCTATGTTTACAAAGGCTAGTTGTCCTGGCAAAACTACCTCTAGTCGGCCTAGTATAATTTGCCCTACAAGCGAACTGTCGTTGGGCTTGTCTATATAAATTTCACGGAGATTGCCGTCAACAGTCAAAGCAGTGTATATCCCATCCGGGTTGTTTTCAAGAATTAATCGTTTCATCTAGTGATATTAGTCCTTTTTTTTCGTCTTGGTAATATAAATCATAGCGTATCAATGTAGCTGTATTTGCTTCCTGCTTAGTAAGGAGCTTTGCCACAATAAGCGGGTTTAAAAAACGACCGCTACTTGCTGCTAAACGCATAGATACATATGGTGCAATTTTCGTAGATTCAAAAATGTTCCCACTTCGCGTAGTGGTAGAGTTATACTCGTCAATAATATGCAGTCCAAAGATATCTTGTCTTATATCTGTGTCTTTGATGCCACTTTTGGTTTTTTTTGGTGTAATTATGGTTTCGCAGCTAAGTAGAGATTTTATGGTTTCGTTAATTGCATTTGTATTAGGACATAATAAAAAATAATCTGCCGCAGCAACAAGTGCTGCAGAGCCTTGCCCAGTAAACTCCCATGCGTTATTAATGATTAACCCCGTAGGTGCATTTTGATTAAGACGGGACACAAGTATATTACAATGCATTTCTTGTTCTAATATCAGATCTGCGTAATCATAATTACTTATCATGCCCAAGGGTAGTGGCAGAGCAAAAGAAAGTTGCATATGGGGATTAAAGCCTTGAGAGTATGCTATAGGTAAAGCAGCTCTGCGGATTGTTTTTTGGAATACTTTTAAAAAATCCAAATGACCAATAAATCTAAGAGGCCCCGCTTTAGAGAAACATAATCGTATTTTTATCAATATAAACCTCCGACTTGTTTATAGTCCTTCTTCACTTTCACATTGCTTTACACCAAGCACTGTATCAATATTGACCCGGTGCAAGCTCTGGAAGATACTTGTTTCCACATCTTTGTTAGTCCTTTTTAACTGTTTGATAAGTGTTTTTACCTCCATACGTCTAGAGCTGCCGCCATTTGCATCAAAAACGTTACATGCTTCAGATAATGGACATGCACAACGTATGAATTGCAAGCCATTATATCGCACCCATGCAATAATTGCCTCTTCATTGACACAGTACATCGGGCGAATCAGTTCCATCCCATGGAAGTTTTTGCTTTTAAGTATTGGCATCATTGTCCCGATATGCGCATTAAAAAAGATGTTCATAAGTGTGGTTTCTATTACATCAGAAAAATGATGACCAAGTGCAATTTTATTACAGCCCAATTTTTGTGCATGGGCATACAAAAAACCGCGGCGCATTCTTGCGCAGAGGTAGCAGGGGGAACGATGGGTTTTTTCTACCGTTTCGAATATATTTGATTTGAAGATTTCGATCGGGATTTGTAAAATAGATGCATTTGCAATAATCTTTTGGAGATTAATCTCGTTGTATCCGGGATCCATTACAATAAATCTAAGGTCAAATGGGACATCACTAAAACGATGCAATGCCTGCATCAATTTTGCGAGTAGCATTGAATCTTTTCCGCCAGATATACACACCGCAATAGAATCACCTGCATTTATTAATTCATATCTTTTTAGGCCTTCTATAAATGGACGCCAAATCGTAGGGCGGAACTTCTTCGATATACTTCGCTCTATATTGTCACACTGGTTTAATTGTTTCATTTTGTATCCTCTAAACATAGATTTTCGAAAACATGTAGTAATGCCGACAAAAATATATCCAAATCTTTGATTTCGGTCAAATGGCTAAGACTTACACGCCATGAACAAAGTGCATTTTTCCTATCCCCAGTTACTGCCAACACCGGACGTGATGGAGAATGATTTGTAGAGCAAGCCGATTTGACAGATACGCAAACACCTTGCTTGTCTAGTAGAGTTACAAATTGAGTGGCAATAATGTCTTTTATACTAAGATTTAATATATACGGGCTACCGTTTTTTGGGCTATTGATACGTACAAAAGGATATTTATCTAGTCTTTGCCGCAAATATGAGTTTAATATTGTAACTTTTTTAAACCAGTCAGTTTGATTAGCAAACGCAACATTCAGAGCTTTTTCACATGCAGCTGCAAGCCCAAGACATGGAGTTCCACTACGATATATCGATGCACTCCCACCACCATGTATCTGTGGTTCAAGCACTATATTTTTTTGTTTTAACAACACGCCACTTCCACATAACCCATAAAATTTGTGGGGAGAAAAACTCATCGTTGCAGCCTTAGCCATTGTAGCTGGCATTTTTCCCATTGCTTGTGATGCATCAATATGAAGCAGACAATTTGGATGCTTGGCAATAATATTTGATATCTCTTGTATGGGTTGGATTACACCTAGTTCGCTATCTATTGTACTTACGCACACTAATATCGTATCTGTTCGGATTGCCGATTTTAGATGCGCTAGGTCGATAATGCCATCAGGCATAATCCTAAGCAGTTCAACCTCAAAATCCGTTTCTTGTAAAGCTGTCAGTGTCCCGCTTACCGATGGATGCTCTAAACATGTTGATAGTACATGCCGACCTTTGTACTTATATGTTTGTGCAATCCCTTTGATTGCCAAGTTATTTGCCTCTGTTGCACTAGATGTGAAAATAATTTCTTCTGGTTCTATATCAAGTATTTGTGCAATAGAAAAAGTAACCCGGGATAATTCGTCCCGGGCCTTTTCCCCTATTGTATGATTTGACATGGGATTGCCTGTAAAGTTTTGTTCTGTCAGCAAATATGTTTGTAAGACATCGTCATTTGCTGGTGTATGGGATGCATAATCAAGATAGACCATTATTTTACTAAAAACACAAACTCCGTAAAAAACTCTTGTGGCTTTTGTGCCGTTACAATAGGCGTTGGAAACTCGGGCTTGTTTACACAATCTGGGTAAAGCTGAGTTTCTAAGCAAAATGCACTTTGCTTTTTATACGACACACCTTTCCCTACAACAGAGCCATCCAAAAAGTTTGCGGTATATAGTTGTATCCCTGGGCTATTTGTTTTTACTGTCATTGAGATTCCACTTTTTTGAGAGCTAACGATTGCAGCAACGCCAGGATTGTCTAGTACGTAGTTGTGGTCATATCCATCACCTGTACTTTTTATGTCTTGACCGATCGACTTTGGAGTACGGAAGTCAAAAGGCGTACCAGTTATGTCAGAAAGCTCTCCTGTAGGTATTAAGTTTTCATCAACTGCGGTGATTTTATCAGAACATATTTGCATGATGTGATCATGTACAGTAGGAGAGTCGTGTCCATCCAAGTTGAAGTAGCTGTGATTTGTAAGATTGCAAACCGTTTTTGTGTCTGTTTCGGCTCTGTATTCTATACGCAATGTATCATCATTCAATTTGTATGTTACATAGGCTGTCAGTTTGCCTGGATATCCATTTTCGCCATCAGGGCTTACATATGAAAATACAATTTTATCATCAGTTGCTTCTTCGACAGTCCATACTTTTTTATCAAACGCATTAACTCCACCATGAAGATGATGTGGGCCGTCATTTGCTTCAACTTTGTATTCCACGCCATCTAGCATAAAACGGGAATATCCAATACGGTTTGCGACCCTGCCGCAAACAACGCCAAAATACGGATGGGCGTTGTCATAATCCTCAGCGTTATCAAGACCATGGACAATATCCCTTGGTTTGCCGTCTTTGTCGGGTACCCACAAGGAAATAATTGCACAGCCTAAATTGGATACCTTTATTGTGATACCTTTTTTGCTTTTCATTTCAAATGTTTTAATGTTCATTTGTAAACCCCTTTCGATTTTGATTTATACGAATGACGTAGGCAACCTATTTGTTTATGTTGCATTGCCACGACATTTTATGAAACAACTATACTATTCGTGTGCCAATATTGCTAGCTTTTCCGTTGTGGTTTTGATATGGGATATTTTATTGATTATATGACTCACTGGAATTGATGTAAAGGAGGCAAAAAAGCCTGTAACACACGGGTACATGCTCTCATATGATGTATATAGTCATCGCCTCCCAAAACAGACCTGCTGTGCCGGTCTTTTTGTCGCAATTCTGCGTCTGCGCCTCTTTGCTTGCCTTATTGGCAGCTGCATCGGCATTTCCTTGTCTTGCGACAAAAATCCTCGCCACTTCAGGTCGGTTTTGGAAAGCGACGACTATAACAGAAACTGTACAGGAGGAATAATATGGCTTTCCCAATAGAAATGAACTCATTATCGAAATCATCAAGTTTAGAAACAAGCAAAATCCAGAACCCATGCAAAAAACCAAATCCAAGTCCTTTGCGTATTGAGCCGATTCTCGCTCATAAAATATATGATAGTTGCAAGGCTCAAGATTGTGCTGCGGTAGTAGCGTATGCCACTAAACCAGTATGTATAAATGAAAAACACATCCAAGTTGGGGATGTATTGCCGGTGCCACACGGGGTTGGAACTGTAGAAATCGAAAATCTCATTTTAAAAGACGCTATCATCACAAACAAAAAACCAGCTCCTTTTAAGATGGGTTATTGGGATGTAGAAGTGAAATTTATATTTGAATATGATCTAATCTACAAAAATTGTGACCATGAAATAATGTTGTGTGTACGAGCTTTTTCGAACTTCACAAAAAGATATCATCTCTTTGGGTCTATTGGAGTTGATACAACAACAGCATCTGACTTTTTTGGGTATACAAATGTCTCGGCAACTGGTGAGCCTTTTGCGATGACTCAAGCTAAGGCTATTGCACTAAAAGCCGAGTTCCGTAATAATCACAGGGATAGGAAACCAGTAGATGTAATAGTCACAATTGGTGTATTTAGCACAATGAAATTGTTTAGAATCGTTGGTTTGAATGTAGAGTCAAAAGGATTTTGCATACCAAAGGAATGTGAACCTCTTGACCCTTTAAATCCATGCCAATTTTTCGAAGGTTTAGAGTTTCCCATGGAAACATTTTTGCCACGCGAAAAGTAGAAATTTATTGTCAATAGAGTTGTAACTATGATAAATGAATTATCAAACAAAAAACCATGTCCAGAAAGTTACCATGGTTGGGACTGAATAAAGTAAATATTCATAACAAAAAGCGGTATGGTGTCATACCGCTTTTTGTGCGTAAACACTGCATTGTCATATAATTTATCATAAATTATGTTATGCTTTGGATTACTTTAAAAACTATGGAGTGCTTTATGCAACGAACAGCAAAAAATATCCAACACATGCTCTAACTCTGATATAGACAAAAATGACGGAGCAATGCGCAGATTGGAATCGTTTGGGTCTTTTCCATAAGGAAAAGATGCACCAGCAGTTGTTAACAATACCCCTGCTTCTTTGCAAAGCTGTTGTGTATATTTTGCATAACCGCGCGGCGTTTCCACAGAAATAAAGTATCCGCCATCTGGATTTGTAAACTCTGTATTTAAAAGAGGAAGTTTTTTGTTAAACACGTCGATGATAAGCTCAAACTTGGGGCGTAAGATATCGGCGTGTTTTTTCATATGCACCTCGATGCCAGCCAAATCGCTAAAGAAGTTCACATGTCGCAACTGATTAATCTTGTCAGGGCCAATGGTTTGCATGGTAGTCCGTTTGCGAAAAACAGAGAGTGCTTGTTCATTACCAGCTAAACATACTACTGCCGCACCCGGGATGCTTATTTTTGAAAACGATGTAAAAATTAGTGGCCTCGAGCCATGCCCATGCTTCACGGATTCGTACAAGATATTTACAGGGCATGGACGATCGCCGCGAAAATGATGAATTGCATATGCATTATCCCAAAATATCTTAAAATGAGGATGAGCTGCTTGCATTTTTGCGAGTTGTTTGATGACTTCGTTGCTATATATATAACCTTGCGGATTGGAAAAAACCGGGACACACCAAATCCCTGCAACACTCGGGTCTTTAACGAGCGTTTCCACTATATCCATATCCGGCCCACTTTGTGTCATTGGTACATTAATCATTTCTATACCTAGATATTCACAAATAGCGAAATGCCGATCATATCCAGGTACTGGGCAAAGCATTTTTGTACCATTTCTACCCCACAAACCTGTTAAAATCAATGTAGCCATACAATCAAACATCATGTTTAGGCTAGAGTTGCCCCCAACTATGACTTCATTTGGTGTGATGTCTAAAAGCTGTGCAAACAGCTCCTTCATCTCCCAAAGGCCATCATATCCACCATAGTTTCTGGCATCTACACCATTATTACCAATATAAGAGTCAAGTGGATCTAGCATTTTTTCACATAACATTATCTGCTTGGTGCTAGGTTTTCCGCGTGTTGCATCAATTACATTTTGCATTATATAAACCCCTTCCGATTATAAGCACGAAGAATAAGTTTGCGCGCAAGGTCAACGATAATTACTGTTGATGCCAATCCAATTACTAAGATAAGCTCTAAAAACCTAAGTCCAGATGTCCTAAAAACAGCACCTCCATAGTATATCAACAATACCTGCATTGCCACTACTGCCAACATAACGCCAATAAATAATTTGTTATGCCGCAAGTGCGCCAGTAAATTTATCCTGTTGGTACGAGCATTGAGACTGTTGAACACGCCAGCAAATATAAACAACGCAAAAAATGCCGTAAGCAAATATCTTTCATCGTTTCGAAAAACGGCGGCAAAAAACGGGAGTTTAAAAAATAATAGACTCATAAATGTTGTATACAACCCAGTTGTTGCAATTTGATTAAACATATAACTATTAATTATCGGCTCTGTACGCTTTTTGGGTTTTTCTTTCATGTATTCTGGAAGTGGTGCTTCGCCTGCATATGCAAGCCCTGCCAATGTATCCATAATCATATTAATCCAAAGCATTTGGATAACAGTCACAGGGGAGCTAACTCCGATAAATGGGCCAAGCACAGAAATGCCAACGGCACAAAGATTTATTGTAAGCTGAAAAATTAAGAACTTACGTATACTTTTAAAGATCGTGCGACCATAAAGTATTGACTTAACAATAGATGCAAAATTATTGTCCAGGATCACAATATCGCTAGCTTCTTTTGCGATTTCTGTTCCGTCACCCATTGCAAACCCTACGTCCGCTTTCTTTAGTGCTGGAGCATCATTAATCCCATCTCCTGTCATGCCTGCTACCAACCCAGATTCTTGAGCCAACCGTACCAACCGTCCTTTATCAGACGGCAGCGCGCGCGCTATTACCCTTATATCTGGCAAACGTTTTTTAACTTCGGTATCAGACAACTTGTTGAGTGCTTGACTGGTTAGCACACGGTGTTCTTCTCCGGGTGCTAATAACCGCAAAGAAGTTGCGACGCTCAAAGCGGTTTCCCTATTGTCACCAGTAACCATGACGGTTTGGACTCCGGCACTTTGTACTTCAGAAATTGCTTTTCTTGCTTCTTTACGGACTTCGTCGCGTATCCCTAAAAAACCTACAAGAATAAGATTTTCTTCTTTTATATTTATATTACTATTATGACATTCGCAAAGAACTAGCAATCGCATCCCTTCGCGTGCTTGTTTGGATAAGATTTTTTTTACATCAGTTGGATGAGTAAATACCTCTTTGTCACCGTTTTCGTTGTAAGCATACCTGCATAATGGAAGAAGAATTTCAGGAGCGCCTTTGATCAAAGTGATGGCTCTATTTGCATCCGTTTTTGTATTGCTACGGTTGTGTGGCAAAACTACTGCAAGCGAAATTTTATCTTTCGAATTAAACGGCTGCGATTGACCTTTTTCATAAACGGGTAATCGCGCTGCATCTTCCATTATATATTCCAATAAGGCTCTATCTGTAGAGTTGCCTCCTACAGCTACTGCTCGCAATTTTTTCGAACTTATTTGTGCAGAATTATTATAAAAACAATTAATCGCGACCCGTTGGTAAAGAGCGAGTTCGCCCTTTAATTCGTTATTATCCATCACTCGCCCTTGTGGGGTAATAAACCTTGTAACTTCGAGCATGCCTTTTGTTAGTGTACCTGTTTTATCGGTAAACAAAATATTAAGACTGCCAGATGTTTCTATTCCTACCAACTTCCTAACTAGAACATTGTCTTTAAGCATCCGGCGCATATTTGCAGAGAGTACCACGGTTATCATCATGGGAAGGCCTTCTGGGACTGCCATAACAATTACCGTGATCCCCAAAGTAAGCGCTTGCATAATGTCACGCAGCAATTGGCTGCGGTTTGATAAATGTGCTGAAATCTGATAAATATCAAAATTGTTTGCTGCTACTATCCCGTTAAAAAGATTGGCAACGACAACAATTATCGCAGCTACATATCCAAATCTGCTAATGGTTTTTGCAAGCTGTGTAAGACGTGCTTTGAGTGGACTCTCGATTGTAGCTTCCTGTACATCCAGGGCAAGTTGCCCATAAAATGTGGCATCCCCGACATGGGTAACAACCATAATCCCTTCGCCAGAACAAACAACACTACCTCTGAACAACCCACTTGCAGACAAAAAGTCTGTTGGAATGTTGCCTTTGGCAATCTTGCCAGGATACTTGTATGCTTCGCGGGTTTCGCCGTTTAGTGCCGCTTGATCAACAGATAGCTCGCCCCTTACTAGTATCCCATCCGCAGGGATCCGTTCACCTGCTTGTATATACACAACATCTCCTACCACTATTTCTGTTATAGGAAGATAAAGGATTTTGTTATCCCGTCGTACTCTGCATTTTATGTTGGCTGCTTCTTCTTGCAGTTTTTCGAATGCCGATTCGCTTCCATATTCCGAAAGTGTAGATATAAGTGTCGCTAGCAGCACCGCTACCGCAATCCCTACAGATTCGTACCAATTAGCATCTCGGAAAAGAAGCAAAAGATTGACACCCAATGCCACTAATAAAATCCGGATAATAGGATCTCCAAAGCTGGCAATATACCGCCGTAGAAATCCTATCTTGGCTTTTTGCGAAATAGTGTTGGTGCCATGCATACGTGTAGACAATTCTATGTCTTGTTGAGATAATCCAGTTTGCAACATTAATTCCGTCACATACATTCTCCTTTTTTAAGAAGCTGTTGAATACAGCTTCTAAGGCTTTGTCCATAAAAATATATATGCAAAGCATCAAAGGAGTAGCACAACCGTTCTGATTTGTGCTATTATATGTCATACATATTACTTGCTTATCATTTTCCCCAAACAAGCACAAAAAAATTACATCGTTTGACAGGGAAAAATGTAGTGTTTTGACGTATAGCATAAATTTAGATAATTTAGAATATTCATTGCCCACCTTTGCCCAATGATATACTTCCAAAAAATTACAAAGGACGTGCGTACGATGACAAAGGGAAATCCAACTCATTTCACCCGAGGCGGCGAAATATTACACTTGCCTATCGGGATTGTTAATTCCAACCCATATCAACCCCGGCGCATGTTTGACCGGGAAAGTTTGGAAGAGTTAGCAACTTCTATAAAGACATATGGAGTGTTGCAACCAATAAGTGTGCGTCATATTAATGGCGCAGGATATGAGTTGGTTGCTGGGGAGCGGCGCCTTAGGGCTTGTAAACTAGCTGGCATGAGTACCATACCTGCTATTGTGGTAGATATAACAGATCATGACAGTGCTGTGCTTGCTATGATCGAAAACTTACAACGTAAGGATCTTCATTTTTTTGAAGAAGCTCATGGGCTATCCAATCTAATGACCGATTATGGTTTTACCCAAGAAGCATTGGCTGGTCGCATAGGCAAAACCCAATCAACTATTGCCAATAAGATAAGAATAATGCGTTTGCCACGTAATGTGCAAAAACTAATAATAGAAAACGAACTTACCGAACGTCATGCAAGAGCCCTTTTAAAATTAGACAACGAAGATGACCAGCTAGAAGTCCTGGCAAAAGTTATAAAACAGGGTCTTACCGTCCGCAAAACTGAAGCTCTGATAGAGGCCACACTATCTCCGGTTACTCAATCTATAAGTGGACAGTCTCCCTTTAAAGCATACATACGGGATATCCGTATTCTTACTAATTCCATCAAAGAAAATTTGGATATGGTGCGCCAATCAGGAATAGACACCCATTTCGACATGGAGCAAACAGACACAGGCTATAACATAATGATAAAACTCAATTATACTGCTGGTCAGGTAGTACGAAGAGCCAGTGGGCAATAAAAATAATCAAATATATAGCAATTCCCTCTTTAAACGGTCTCGTCCGAGCCAAAAATCGCGAACGCTTCAACGCGTTTTCGGCGACAGACGAAGCCGATTTAAGAACCTGTATTCAATAAGCACAACGCCTGGAAACGCCGATATTCCGCCACTCGTCGTTACGTCTTCCTTGCTTGCCTTTTTGGGCAAGCGGCGAAAGACGTGCCTAGATTGGCGAAATATCGCCATTCCCATTCGGCATTGCGGTTATTG
>Ga0123355_10000373_pt1 | contig 57523 bp, 54 predicted proteins | sample TergutEmb28metaG_3_FD_89872 | JGI IMG/M metagenome (GOLD analysis project Ga0123355, IMG submission 89872) | Embiratermes neotenicus P1 segment gut microbial communities from Petit-Saut dam, French Guiana - Emb289 P1 | ecosystem: Host-associated > Arthropoda: Insects > Digestive system > Gut ... | reverse complement strand
GGTCTATTTGTTACATTTATTACATTTCCTTGCACACTTACATCTGTTACTGTCGCTGGTGTAAATGTGGTTCCATTCCATGTACCTATCTCTGGTGCGTTTGCCACAAAGTTTCCTCCTTCTTGCCTCGTTGTTACTCTCACGTAAAACGGACTGGATAAACCTATATAGCTGCCTGGTGCTACGGTCTCTGTTATTCTAAAGATGAATGTTCTATTTGCTGCTGTGATTTGTGTATTTCCTGTTGTGATTATTCCTGTTGCATTCCCTACTGCTTGATTATTTGCTGTTGTATGGTATGTTCTCACTGTTCCTTGTGGTAGTGGACTTACTTGCTGAACTGTAAATGTTGCCACATTCCCTGTTCCTGTTATTAGCTGCCCTGCTGCATTTCTTTTATGTAGTGTTAAATTAAAGTTCCCTCCTGCAGTCCTTAAAGTATCTCTTCCTGGTCCTCCATGTCTTAGTTTATCCACTATAACTACTGGTTGCTCTTGTGGTACAGTGAGTGGTAAGTTTACATCATAATAGCATGCACTTCTTACTGTGAAATATGAATAACTATAATTTATCTCTAACTCAAATTGAGTAATATTATCACGTGACATTCCTGTAATAATAGGAACCATTAAGAAAAATTGTCCTCCGTTTACCATGCTCTCTAAATCATTTGATATTTGTACTAGCCCTGCATTTACTATACGAGCTTGACCTGGTCCATTCCCTATTGGAATATTTGGAACATCTGTCCAACTTCCATTAGCTGTAGCTCGAAGTGTTCCAAATGGATTCGCAAGCGTTAAATTTGCATCATGAGGATTTGTACTTGTTATACTAAATGGTCCTACTAACCATTGTGGTTGTGGTCCTAACATTGCAGGTTGCATTGTTGGTGATGTGTTTCCTAAAGTTACTGTTGGCGCTGTTACTGTTGGCCTCGGAAGCGTAAATGGAGTTGACCCATTTGCTACTCCGGCTCGCTCCTGCCATTAAATAATCATATAGCATTCTCATAGCAAGACCCGTATTAGGATGACTTCCACTTATAGTCCCTGAGCCCGCCCCTATATGTAAGGTATTGTCTATTGTTGCTCCACTTCTTAATACTACCGAAGTATTACCAGGTCTATCTGCATTTGCAAACTGCCATAATACTATCTGTTGCACTACTTCTATATCGTCATCAGATAGCCAAGCATTTAAATTCGCTACTGTTACAAGAGGATTACTCGCTGTGCTCTCTCTCACATTTGTTAATAGCTGCAATCTCATTTCTTGCCTTCCTGCATATCTAATAGCATGATTAGGATGACTTGTAGCCGCAGCAAATCTTGGTAAATACATTTGCTCTATCAGCCACAATATAGCATTATAGTTTCCTTCGGTTATAGTCCCGCGGTACGTAGCCGAATTTCCTGAAGCATTTATTACTTGGTTAAATCTATTTCTTACTGCAACTCTATTTGTAAACATATCTCCATATCTTCTATATTGGATTGCCGTTCCCGATCCCGTATTAGGCGAACCAAAACCAATACCACCTCTTAAACAATAGATTGCATCTGGATATTGATTTGCAGCCGCAGGAAGATGTCTCTGACCAGCTGTTCTATGTGGATTCCCGGACATCAAATATCTTAATTATATGATATCTTGGTGGTTGCGCTCTTAAGATATACTCTCTAGTATCTCCTCCACTATTGCCAGGTGTGCCATATGGCCTTGTCCCTCTGACATCTAACGTTCTACCAAAAACTACGTTAACATTAGCTAACGATATGATTCCTAGTATAATTATTAATAATATTACTATTACTCGTAGTTTTTTCATATTCTTACCTCTCTTCTAGTATTCGAACTCATCTTATTCACTTTTCAGTATGAAATTCTGTTAGAATCTATAGACCCTTTATTTCTCATATGTTTCTACTATTTATTTTACATGTTTTAAAAATAAAATCAATATAGTATATTAGTATGTTCTATGAGACGATTTATTCACCCTTTCTAGGGCCGTACGGGTCTAGGTTATATAAGTCCTCATCCTTTTCATTCTGCACACATTACATTTTCATAACATTTTTCAGTCTTTGTTTTATTTCTGTAATCTCTTTTCACCTTTTTCATTTTCGTACATAGCGCATCCGCTCCTCCGTAGTCTATATGGTCGTACTCTTATATTACAAACAGTCTTTTCCCCATATTCTTCATTATGTGTAAAATTAGCTAAAAGAGGAAAAAATAGGAACGGTTTATAACCGTTCCTATCCCTTAGTATTTATGATAATACAAATCTTTTAATTAGAACTAATCCTCCTGCTAACATTGCTAACACTCCTCCCGCTATTGTAATGTGGACTACTATTTCTCCTGCTTGTCTTTCAAATGTTACCCATGCCTCAGCTTCTTCATTATCTGAATTAATGTCTGGTGCATTGTAGTCATTTGCCCATTCTGATATTCTTGCTAAATTTCTCCTTAGTCCTAAATTCTCTTCGTCATTTATCCATCTCATTCTTATTTCTATGTCTACATATTCACCTGGCTCTAATCTTGTTCGTTCTAAAGCTCTTGTGATTACTCTATTGTCCCCTGTTGTCTCCCATAGTGGATTATCACTTTGGACAAAGGTCATTCCTGGTGGTAAATAATTCGTTATCTCTGTTGCATAACCTGCTACTTGTCCACTATTAAACACTCTTATCGTATATACTACATCAACATTACCATGTCTTATATGGTCTCCATTCATGTTTATACCTACTACGAATTCTGACTCTAGTTCATCGACAGGCATATTATAGTTTCTTGTTACTGTATTGCCATCCGTTGTGATTAATACTCTATCTACCCATTTGGATAATCCTAAATCAAAATATCGTACAAATATATATTCACTGTCTTGGTCATCTTCTTCATAAATATCATTATCTGGTCTTGAATCTATATCTGCTATTTTCCTTCCATACTCATCTTGATTCTCTGTTATTTCTGCTACATTTCTTATGATTCTTTCTGAGTCTTCCGGAAGGTCTCTTTCTACTACTCTGAAGACAATTTGTACATCTCTAAACTCTGCGTTCCATGGAGCTTGATTGTTTGGATAAATTGAAGTAGGTTGTCTTATCGGCTGTGTAGGATCAAATGGTCCCATCAAGTTGTTTCTTGCAATTTCTGTTCCTTGGATGATTTCTCCATTTCTTTCATATGACAAGAAACTTGTTCTTACTTCTGTTGCCTCTCCTACGTCTGTTGTTCTAATCTGATCTCTTATTGTTCCATCTTCATCTCTTTCTACTGCATATAGATTCCATTCATATCTTAAGTTTATCGGATGTTCTGGTAAAAACTCTATTCCTTCTGGCAACTCATTTCTTATCTCTGCTGCAAATCCTGCCATTGTTCCTTCATTAAATATTCTTATTGTATAAAGTACTATATCACCATTCGCTACTCCTACTGGTTCTTCTCTTTTTGGATGTGTATACGTTAATGTTGTTCTTTCTCCTGATAAGAATCCTGGTGGCATTGTTACTATTGGTTCTCTACTTGGATTTGGTGCAATGGCTCTTCTATTGTCTCCTGGTCCTGTTTCTACTGCTCTTATGAATTTCCTTAATGATAAATCAAAATATTGTAGTACTAATTGTTCATAATCGTCATCATCTTCTTGGTATTCACTATTGTCTGCTGGTGGTCTATAGTTTTCTGTGTTTACATTTCCAGGCCTTGAGTCTCTGTCGTTAATATCAGTATTACCATTTTTATCTTGATTCTCTGTTATTTCGGCTATGCTTCTTAGTGTTCCTGTATATGCATTATCTGTAAGAACTATCGCTGCTATTTGTACTTCTCTATAGAATAATCCATCCGAGAAATTTGCTTCAGATGTTACTTGCCAATTTTCATTTTGTAAAACATCACTTTTTCTTAAGTCCGGATTATATGCTCTTATTAGATTTCTACTCGAATTGTGTTCATCTCTTTGTAATGTACTAGTGGTAACTGGTAGTCTACCTTCTACAATTTGTACATCTTCTAGTGAGCTTACTCCTATAAAGTCTGATAATCCTAAGCTTCTAATTTCATATATACTTCTATATATATCATTTTCACCTGTGCCTACTAGGCTTCTAATTGTTGCACTTTCAGGTAATGTGGTTGGCAGTCTCCACCCATTTTCGAAGTTTACCCTATGGTCTATTATAAATCCTAATCCTTCTGGTAAATGGTTTGTTATTTCACTTGCGAATCCATCCATATCACCTTCGTTATATACTCTAATTGTAAATATTACTATATCTCCTTGTCTAACAGCTACTGGATCCTTTGAGTGTACATACCTAGCTGTTGTCTCTGTTCTATCTCTAAGAGGATACAAGTATATGCTTGGTTCTCTTGAATTAATTCCTGTTAATCGTCTGTCATTTATCTGTGCTACAAACTTTCTAATAGCCAAGTCAAACTCTGGTTCTCTTTCTTCGTCTGGTAGTAGCAGTAGATCTTCATAATCATCATCGTCTTGTTGATATCTACTATTCTCTCCTACCGGCCATCTAGGTGGGTTATAATTTACCAACATTACATCGTCTGGTTTAGAATCTCTATCAAAAATGCCTTCTGGTGAATCATCTTCTGTTACTTCCGCTATATTTCTTAGTAAAATAGCTTGAGCTCCTGGTGCTACCACCACAACAACTTCTATTCTCACATCGATAAATTGAAGTTCCCCTGTTTCTCTGTTGAATTCCGGTATTTGCTCCAAGCTTTCTAAATGACTTGTTGTAATTGCTGTCCTATTTGTTATTGAACATGTTTGTCCTTGTACCCATCCATAAGTTTGATTGATGGCACTACCTGAATATAATTCCAGTCCCTCTGGCAACCAGTTTGTTATTTCTGTTGCTGTAGCTGCTATATCTCCTTCATTAAATATTCTTATTGTATATGTTACTATATCTCCTGTTCGTACTGGCAATGAATTTTTTGGGTGATTATATATTGCTGTTGTTGCTGTTCCATCCATAAGTCCTGTCACATCTATATTTACTCCTGGTATTGGAGCTCTATCATATGGTCTTACTTCTGCATCATTTCTGATCATTGTTATAAATTTTCTTAATGCTAAGTCATATTCTAACTGCCTGTTTCTTACTCCTACTTGCACTACATTTTCATCTCTTGATACATTCACTCCTGACACATTATTAGCCCACGGTCCTTCTGCACCTACTCCTGAATATATATCTCTTACTCTAAACGTATCTCCATAACTTTCTGTTCTCACTCTTACGTAGAACGGCTCTACCATTATCTCATGCCATTCTGGTGCTCTTGTTTCTGTTATTCTAAATATGAATTCTTCATTCTCTTCAGTTATTTCTATATTATTTAGATGCACAATTCCATTTAATGTATCATGTGCTCCTATAGAAATATTTGATGCTTCGCCTGACATGATTCTTTCTATTTCAAATGTTGCACTACCGCTTGTGATTAATTGCCCTACTTCATTTAACTTTCTTATTTGTAAATTAAATGCATCTTCTGGTTGTTCTGCTGGTAATAGTACCAAATCCGCATAATCACCGTCTTGTTGATATCTACTGCTAGCTCCTTCTAGTGAATCATTTTCAGTAATTTCTGCTACATTTCTCAATAGAAGTGGTGTTGCTTGTGGTGTTGCCACAACGATAGCTTCTATCCTCACATCTACAAATTGAAGTTCTCCGGTTTCTCTATTAAATGCTGGTATTTGCTCCAAGTTTTCTAAGTATCTTGTTGTAACAGGTATCTCCCCTGATACCATGCATCTTTGACCTTGTATCCATCCATAAGTTTGATTTATTACACTACCTGTATATAATTCTAGTCCCTCTGGCAACCAGTTTGTTATTTCTGTTGCTATACCTGGTAATTCTCCTTCATTAAATATTCTTATTGTATATGTTACTATATCTCCTGTTCTAGCTATTAATAGATTGCTTGGATGATCATATATTGCTGTTCTGGATGTCCCATCCATGAGTCCACTTACATCTATATTCACTCCTGGTATCGGAGCTCTATCATATGGTATTACGTCTATATCATTTCTAATCATTGTTATGAATTTTCTTAATGCTAAATCATACTCTAACTGTCTGTTTCTTACTCCTACTTGTACCGTATCTGCCTCTATTCCTACCGTTACTCCTGTCACATTGTTAGTCCATGGTCCCGACGCATATATCCCCGATGATATATTTCTTATTCTCAATGCATTATCATGTCTTTCTGTCTCTATTCTCACGTAAAATGGTTCCACCATTATCTCATGTCCTTCTGGTGCTCTTGTTTCTCTTATTCTGAATATAAATTCTTCATTCTCTGAAATAATTTGTATATTGTTCAAGCTAAGTATTCCATAAGCTGTATCATATGTTCCCACCGAAATATTTGGCGTTTCGCCTGGCATTATTCTTATTATTTCAAATGTCGCACTATCTCTTGTTATTAGCTCTCCCGCTTGATTTAACTTTCCTACTTGTAAATCAAAGCTTCCTTCTGGAGTTGGAATTCTTAAATTCCTCACTCCTACTTGCGCTACTCCTGCTTCTACCTCTACTGTTACTCCTATCACATCATTAATCCATAACCCTGTTTCATATAGTCCTGAGGCTATATCTCTTGCTCTGTATTCATTTCTTATTCTTTCTGCTCTTACTCTCACGTAAAATGGCGCCACCATTATTTCATATCCCTCTGGCGCTCTTGTTTCTGTAATTCTAAATATGAACTCTTCATTCTCTGAAGTGATCTCTATATCATTCAAGCTAATTACACCATTTATTGTATGATGGGTTCCCATCAGAATATTTGGTGCTTCACCTGGCATTATTCTTATTACTTCAAATGTCGCACTATCGCTTGTTATTAATTGTCCTGCTTCATCTAATTTTCCTATTTGTAAATCAAAGCTTCCTTCTGCTCCTGGTGTACTTAAGCTATCTCTGCCTGCTCCTACATGTCTTAGTTTGTCCACTATAACTACCGGTTGTTCCTGTGGCAGAGTAAGTGGCAAGTCTACATCGTAATAGCAAGCACTTCTTACTGTGAAGAATGAATAGCTATAATTTATTTCTAAATCAAACTGAATAATATTATCACGTGCCATTCCTGGAATAATAGGAATCATTAAGAAAAATTGTCCTTCATTTATCATGCTCTCTAAATCACTTGATATTTGAACTAATCCTGCATTTACTATACGGGCATTTCCTGGTGCAGTTCCTATTGGAATATTAAGATCATCTGTCCAACTTCCATTAGTTGTAGCTCGAAGTGTTCCAAATTGATTTGCTAACTCAATAACCCCTGCATCAAGATTTGTACCTTCTATGCTAAATGGTCCTACAACCCATTGTGGCTGTGTTCCTAACATTACAGATCGCATTGTTGGTAATGTATCTCCTAAAGTTATTTCCGGCACTGCCTCTGAACTTGAAAGTGAGAATGGTATCATACCATTTTCTACCTCTGTTGCTCCTTCCATTAAGTAGTCATATAACATACTCATGGCAAAAGCTGTATTCGGATTACTTTCACTTAGAATCCTTGCAAATAATGTGTCCTCTTCTTCTAGTTCATCTCCCAATACTTCTGAAGTATTGTTGCCCCTATCAGGATTTGTAAACTCCCATAACACTATCTGTTGTACTATCTCTATATCATCATCTGATAACCATGCATTTAAATGAGCTACTGTTACAAGTGGATTTCTCTCGATTCCCTCTCTCACATTCGTTAATAACTGTAGTCTCATCTCTTCTCTGCCTATATCTCTATTAGCATGATTAGGGTGATTTGTTTGCACAGCAAATCTTGGTAAATACATTTGTTCAATTAGCCATAATATTGCATTATAGCTTTCTTCAGTTATAGTCCCGCGGTAAGCAGCAGGATTCCCTTGAGCATTTATTACTTGATTAAATCTATTTCTTACTTGGAGTTCATCTGTAAACATATCGCCATATCTTCTATACTCTCTTGCTGTTCCTTCTTCCATGTCAGACACATCAAAACCAATACCAGCTCTTAGACTATAGATTGCATCTGGATATTGGTTAGTTGTTGCAGAAATCTCTCTTTGGTTTGCTTCTCTATGAGAATTTGCAACGTCAAATATTCTATTTATGTGATATCTTGGCGGTTGTTCTTGCAAAGTGTATTCTGCAGTATCTTCTGCAGCACCTCTACTAGGTCTGTCATATGTTTCAATGCTTCTAACATCTAGCACTCTTGTACTAGTCGCCAATGCCACGTTAATATCAGCTAAAGACATGATTCCAAATGCAATTAACAACATTACTACTACTATTTTTCGTAGTTTTCTCATATGCTTACCTCTCCTTAATTCTTTGCTGTATTTCTACAGTTCTTATGACACTCACAGTATATATTATCTAAAAATAAAATCAATACATATATATAGTACACTATATATATTAGTTTATATATCTCCTCTAGGGCTATACGGATCTAGGTTATATAAGTTCTCACATTTTTGAGTATCTTTACATGACAATTTCATAACATTTTTTCAGTATATGTTTTATTCTTGTAACACACCTCTAGGAGTCTTATTTCCGTAGGTTTTTTATTGTTCGCTATATTTTCTTAATTTCGCTTAACTTCTTTTTCACTTTTCAGAAAATTAGGAAGACAAAAACCATCCATTTACATCTCCCTACTAATTATACCTTATTTTTTCGTTATTTTCAACATATTATGTGAATATGTTGTGGTAAATAACGGTAGCCTTTAATATGTTTTTATATAGAAATATTCGTGAGCATAAAATCTATCAAATTTTATGCCTTTTTAAGATCATAAATGCTCCTTCAGGAACAATTTCCTGCACCGTATGTTTTCATAACATTTCTGCCACTCCCTTGTTGCTAGACTGTTTTTTAATTATGGTAAACAATTGTATCTATCTAATCAGTAAATGACTCCCCCATCTTCTCATGTTGAATTTTATGTCAAATTATGTTAAAATTAGAGTATGCAACATTTATAATCTACTTTTGTTATTTGAGTAGAGCTTATGGTTGGTATCATTAGACGTAGTAAGCATTCTGCATCCCCAGCATGCAGAAAATAACATATCTTGTAATTAATAAACCTAAAAAAGGAGATTCAAAATGGAAAAGCAAATCTACTTCAGATGGGATGGATTGGTCCCAAAATATGACGGCCCCGCTCGGGCTGTCCTAACACTTACAGAATTTTCTACAGACGAAGGCATGACTGACGATGAGATTTCAAGCGCTATACTAAATTGGATTAACTCGGATGTCTACGGAGTGTGGCTAAATCATGCAGATTTCTTTGGCCACGAAAATTTTCAAATCCATGTCATTAATGGAGACACTAAGGAAATCATTTGGAAAGGACGCGGAACCACTGATAACTTTTAGGTAACAAAAAAGGTATGATAGTTGGGAATCATACCTTTTTTATATTTTACTCGAAGAACTTTTGGAGCAGGTAGCGAGAATCGAACTCGCAACTCAACCTTGGCAAGGTTGTATTTTACCATTAAATCATACCTGCGAATAGTTCAGATAGTAGTTAAACTATCTTAATAATAACCATATTCATAATAACAAAGCTATATGCAAAAGTCAATAGTGGTATTGTGCAAATATATACTCTCCTCTTGCTTTACTCTCCTACATTCGATGTTTTATTATCATTCATTTCTTTAAATTCTATTGCTATATATTTGTCTAATTCTTGACTTTTCTTAAGAATTGTTTCATACGGATATCCTTTTTCTATCATATCATTCAATTCCTTTTTTAAAGGTTCTACCATCCAAATCCCCTCCTATTCATAAGAATTTGCCTCTTCATATACTTGTTTCATATACTTGTATTGATATAGATTATATATAATTTTGTTAAAATTTTCAATAGCTTTGGTTTGATTTATGGTTTAATCTATAAACTATACGTTTTGTCTGCTAGATAATAAAATACTGAGTAAATCAAAATATGGTTTACAAATACATAACTTATCCGTAACTCGCTATACTTGAACGACTAAGAAAATGAGGTGATGTAAAATGAGTTTTAAAATTCCTAGTGGGGTAAATAAGGTCCCTTTTAGTATTAGAGTTGATGAAGAATATTACAACATTATAGTTGATATAGCTAAAAAGAATAATAAATCTCACAATTTTGTTATAAATGAGATGATAAAATATTCAATCGAGAATATGGATATTAAGGATACTAAGAGATAATAGTTCCTCCTCCCAGAACGATCCCTTCTTCTATTGTGTAAAAAACAATTGCTTGTCCAGGCGTCACTCCTCTTTGAGGATTCTCGAATTCTATTCTCATTATTCCATTTTCTAATGGATATATTGTTGCAATATTTTCTTTTGCTGAATATCTTATTTTAGCAGCAACTTTCATAGGTTCATTAATCTCATCTACAAGTAACAAGTTAATATTTTCAGCTAATACAACTCTAGAGTACAACTCTTCTTCTTTCCCAACCACTAATGTATTAGTAGTAGTATCCAATTTAACCACATATATTTTTTCTTTACTTGATATTCCAATTCCTTTTCTTTGTCCAATAGTATATCTATGTAAGCCTTTGTGTTTACCAATAATTTCTCCTTTAGTAGTTACAACATCTCCGCCCTTTAAGTTAACATTGTTAGTTTCAAGAAAATTTATGTAGTCGTTGTCAGGGATAAAACATATCTCTTGACTATCTGGTTTGGATGATACATTTAGTTCTGCTGTCTGAGCTTTCTTTCTTATTTCTTCTTTATTTTCAAAATCTCCTAATGGGAAAAGTACTTTACTTGCAAGATCTTTCGGCATAGTATACAGTGCATACGATTGATCTTTAGATATTGATTTAGATTTTTTAAGCACATACTTCTTATACTTCTCACTATATTCAGTTTTAGCATAATGCCCTGTTGCAATATAGTCCGCTCCAAGCTCTATTGCTTTTTTATACATGCTATCAAATTTCAAATGTGTATTACATTTAATACATGGGTTTGGTGTTTTACACTCACTATAGTTTTTTATAAAGTCATCTATGACAAATTCTTGGAACTCTTTCTTTAGATTCACAACATAATGCGAAATTCCTAATTTATCACAAACTCTTTTTGCGTCATATGTAGAAGTTATACTACAGCACCCTCCTTCTACTCCTTCACATTCACTTTCCCACAGTTTCATTGTAACACCTATCACGTCATACCCTTGCTCTTTTAAAAGAATCGCAGCAACACTACTATCAACTCCACCACTCATACCAAGTAGTACTTTTTTCTTAGCTGTAGTATCTCCGATACATACAGCTAAGTTATTCTTTGCGTATTTCTTACTCATCTCCACTATTCTCCAAATCACAATGTGGACACTCTTTTTCGTCTTTTAACCCACATATTTCTTTAATCTCTGCTTCTGACTTCTCTCCTTGCTTCCTGTAATAATCAGCAATAGCTTCTCTTATAGCTTCTTCTGCCAATACTGAACAATGCACTTTAGCTGACGGCAATCCTTCTAATTCATCAACTACTTCTTTATTAGTTAGTTTGAGGGCTTCTTCAATGGTCTTCCCTTTTATTATTTCAGTTGCTACACTACTTGTTGCAATAGCTGCACCACATCCAAATGTTTTAAATGTTGCATCTTTAATAATATCTTCTTCTACTTTGATATACATTTTCATGATATCTCCGCAAACAGGATTTCCTACTTGTCCTATACCACTTGCATTCTCTATCTCACCCACATTTCTTGGGTTTGAATAATGATCTATTACTTTATCTGAATACATTTCAACTTTCTCTCCTCTTATCTATTTCTCTCCTTATATTCTATCCATTATATAACGGAGACATATTTCTTAACCTTTGCACTACCTCTTCTAGATTATCTAGCAAATAGTCTATATCTTCTTTTGTGTTGTCTTTACCTATTGTTACCCTTAATGAACCATGCGCTATTTCATGCGACAAGCCTAGTGCTAACAAAACGTGTGATGGATCTAGTGACCCCGATGTACATGCACTACCACTTGATGCACAAATACCTTTAATATCTAAATTTAAGAGTAAACTTTCACCTTCAATATATCTAAAAGATATATTCGAATTCCCAGGTAGTCTTTTTTCCAAATCTCCATTAACTTTTATATGAGGAATTCTTTTTACCACTTCTGATATATAATATTCTCTTAACTCTTGTATTTTTTTGTTCGTACTTTCTATATTTTCATATGCCAGTTCTGTGGCTTTCCCTAAGCCTACAATCCCTGTAACATTTTCTGTTCCTGCTCGTTTATCTCTTTCTTGATGTCCACCAGTTAGAACTTTTTTTAGTTTAATTCCTTTTCTCAAATACAGTGCTCCTACTCCCTTAGGAGCATATAACTTATGTCCAGATAGTGAAAGTAAATCGATTCCTAATCCTTTAACATCTATCTTAATAGTACCAAACGCTTGCACAGCATCTGTATGAAAGAATATGTTATGTTTTCGGGCGATTTCTCCGATTTCTTTTATTGGCTGTAAAGTTCCTATCTCATTGTTTGCATACATTATTGTAATTAATATTGTTTCGTTTGTAATAGCTTCTCTAAGTCCGTCTAGATCTATTATTCCCTCCTCGTTTACAGGTATATATGTTATTTGAAATCCGTCTTTCTCTAGTGCTTTACAAGTTTCGAGTACTGCCGGATGTTCTATCTTAGAAGTAATAATATGGTTTCCTCTATCCTTATAGCTATTCGCTATTCCTCTAACTGCCATATTGCAGCTTTCTGACCCACTTCCTGTAAAAAATATTTCTGTAGGCTCAGCATTTAGCACTTTTGCTATCTTCTCTCTTGCATCTTCTATTGCTTTTTTTGCATTTCTACCAATACTATATATAGAAGATGGGTTTCCATACTCTTCTTTTAAATATGGTAATATTGCGTTTAATACTTCCTCATCTACTTTAGTAGTAGATGCATTATCTAAATATACTCTTCTCATTCTTTCCCCCATGCTTGTTTCTTTTTTTTGCTTATCTTAACGCATTTTCTGCATCTTTCACTTGCTATATTATATCCACACTCTAGATCTCCTAAATCTAAGATTTTATTAATATATTGTTCTAATTTACTTATAGTATGCTCCGAAACAGCATATTTCATAGATTTTGCTTCAGTCTCTGCCGTTTCATCATCAACTTCTAATACTTCTGTTAGAAAAAGTTTTAACGTTCCATGTCTCTTCATTATATGTCCAGCTGATACTTTCCCTTCTTCTGTCAAAACAATATTACTATATGGGGAATACTCTATTAGCCCTTCATTCTTCAAATTGTTCAATGCTCTATTTACACTTGGTTTTGAATATCCAAGTAAATTTGCGATATCTGTTACTCTTACTGCTGCTTGTTCATTAGAGATGATATATATTGCTTTCAAGTACTCCACTAGTGAGTTAGTCATTCTTGATTTCTCCTTTTTGTTAGCCTTTGCTAACATTTTACTTCAAATTCCTATTCTTGTCAACAATTTCACATGAATAAGTAGCCTATATTGCGAATTTAACACGAGTTCTATCTTTGACTTTTCACACCATTTATGTTATTGTTACAAAAGAAAGGCAGGAAACTATGTTAGTTCATAAACTAGATTTTGACTACGGACGTCTTGAAATTTAGCCCTTTATATTTTCTAAATAAGAATACTATAACAAAATATTATATAAAGGAGTTAAATTATGAAAATATCAATCCAAAAAGAAATATCAGAAAAATATCCCCAATATAAAATGGGGCTTGTAAAAGTATCAACAGCAAGTACAGATTGGGAAAAATTGCAGTCTACGACAAAATATGAAAAATCTATAGCTGACCATACTGTGGTTAAGAAAGATTGGTTAGAAGTTTTCTCTGACATGAATGCAAGTGAACGTAGACTTCCATCAGTTGTAGCATTATGGAGTATAATCGACAGATTCGATGAACTCAAACCAATAAATTATTTTGTAGATAGCTATAACTATATATCTATTAAACACGGAATTCCTATGGGTGGTTATGATGTTCAAAAACTTCCATACGATGAATTATCTCTTCAGCATGCTGTTCAAGGCGGTATGAAGTTTCAGCCAATGGGACTAGCACGGACAATTCGAGAAGTTAAAAGATCCCAAAGAAATATGTTACTACTGCGGGGATGTTCCTGTATGTCGTTATTGGAACCACAAAGATAGTGAAATTACCAAAATTGACGAATCTACTTCTGAAGTGCTTATCATGTTTGATACCCTCGGAGGTCTTGCAGAACTTGAAAGTGCAATGACTGAATTTGTAGAGATTGTAAAAGAAACATCTGAAGTTTCGGAAATTAAAACTGAGATATTAAACAATGAGAAACTAACTTGTGAGATATAACATCAATACATATATATGTTTTTCAAATTATTATTTAAAAAGCGATAACCTCTTAAAACAATAGGGTTATCGCTTTTAACTTTATATTTAATTCGTATGCAATCATAACTATTTCTTATCTAGCAGCCACTCCAGCACTAAGTCAAGTTTTAGAAGTCCGTTTCTAAAACTCTCTGTTTTTTGACACTTTTAGAATCTTCTATCTTGTCTTTTGCATTGCCAAAACAAATCCACCCAACAAAAAATCCCAAAACATTACATTTTCAGGATTTTGGAGGCGTTGGGCGGATTTGAACCGCCGAATCAGAGTTTTGCAGACTCGTGCCTTACCACTTGGCTACAACGCCATATCAATACGTATTACTATTTTGTTAAATTTATTCATCTTTAACAAAAAAATTATACAACATTATTAGTAAACTGTCAATTGCGAAATTTGTGGCAATTACGGTAATACGCTAGTAACTGCTTTAATATATTAAAATAAGGTGATTTTAATGAAATTAAAAAAAGTTGTTACTATACTAATTCTTTTTGTCCTAATTATAGGTCATGGCTTTGTTTTCGCAGATGAAGAATATGAGTGTACAGATTTGGACTGCATTACCCTAGAACCCGAGGATATTATAAATGTAGCTGGGGCTACTTCAGAAGGTCCCGAAATTTTGTCTAAAAGCGCAGTTATCTTTGATAGGGTATCTGGAGAAATAATCTGGGGTAAAAATGAGCATGTGCAAATGGCAATGGCATCAACTACTAAAATCCTTACAGCTATATTATTAATAGAAAATGGGGATTTAGATGAAACTGTCACTGTAGAAAGAACAGCTGCCGCTATAGGGGGGTCTAGATTAGGTTTAAATACAGATGATAAGATTACAATGCGTGACTTGCTTTACGGACTAATGTTAAAATCACGGCAATGATGCCGCTGTGCAAATAGCTTTAAGTATGGCAGGAGATGTGGAGTCTTTTGCAATTATGATGAATGAGAAAGCTAAAGAAATTGGTTTAGAAAACAGTAATTTTGTTTGCCCTCACGGATTAGATGACCCAGAGCACTACACAACACCTTATGAACTATCTGTTCTTACAAGCTATGCTCTTAATAATGATAAGTTTAGGTCAGTAGTATCTACCAAAAGCCATACTGTAACTATAAATGGTTATCCTAAAGCAATTAGAAATACAAATGAACTTCTGCGGGTATTTAAATGGAGTGTATGGAGTAAAAACAGGTTTTACTAATAATGCACGGACGATGCTTGGTAACCGCTTGCAAACGAGGAGATTTTGATATTATTACTGTAGTTTTAGGCAGTGACACTAAAAGAATCAGAGGCGCAGATTCAATTAAGCTCATTGAATATGCCTTTGCAAATTATGAGCATATAGATATTGGTGAAATAGCTAAAGAGGAGTTTGAACAATGGAAACAAGCATATTCTCATGAGATTTTTGTGGATAAAGGTATAGAAGACTACATTCTTGTAAATTTAGCTACTCAAAAATATAGTATTTTTCCAATTAACAAAGAGGATATAGATAATATTCGTATAGAGATAACTTCGGTAGAACATTTAGAAGCACCTGTTTTCGAAAATCAAGTTGTCCGGCACGTTAGATATTCGAATAAATGATAGATTATTGGAAAGTATAGATATAGTTATAGCTAAAAGCATACGAAGGAAAGAACCTTTTGACTATTTTATTGAAATTATTTCGAATTATGATATACTATTAAGGAGTATATTTCTTACGAAATAACCCTTTAATAGTTAACATATTATAAAACCGGAGGTTTAATTTATGGTATTAGAGATTAATGAAGATGAGTTTGATGAAAAGATGCAAGGGAAATGTGTAGTAGACTTTTTTACTCCATGGTGTGGTCCTTGTAAAATGTTAGCGCCTGTACTTGATGAATTGTCTGAAGAAATGGAAGGCGTTTCATTCTTTAAGGTAAACGTGGATGAAAATGTTGAAATAGGAAGTGATTTCGACATTCTGAACATACCAACTTTAATCGTATTTCAAGATGGAGAAATTGTATCTAGGACAACTGGTTTCATGAACAAAGAAAAACTTAAAACTTTTATTAATGGTTAACACCTATACCCTACCGGCACTTATGCCGGTTTTCTTTTTTTAGCTTAAAACCATTGAAATATACTTATTAATACATTATGATATACACATGAAAAACTATTATGAAATATTGGAAGTGCATGAATGCGCTTCAATAGAAATTATTCAAAAAGTATATAAAATTTTAGCAAAAAAATATCATCCAGACCTTCAAGATAAGGATGTGGCAAAAGAACGTGAGGAAAAGTTCAAGTTAATTGCTGAAGCATATGAAATACTATCTGATAAAAAAAAGCGAAAAGCATATGACGAAGAACTAAAGTTCTATAATGAGTCACAAAAATCTGCTACTATTGATTTAGATGATTATAAAAAGTTGCAAGATTATTGTTCTAAATTAGAAAATGAGTTAAATTCATATAGAGGAACATATTCTCATTCTGGTCATGAGCAACCCCAAGAAGCAAGCCAAGATTTTTCAAGCTCAGATCAATATTACCAAAATGCCGCGGAGCAAGCCTATCAAGATGCATATGTAAATACTCTTAGAAACTTTGGATATAAAATAAGATACAAAAAAACTTTTAAACAAGCCTGTCAACATATTCTTAAGAGTATAGCTGCTCTAACATTAACCGTATTAATACTATCTGTAGCTGCTCTTATTCTTTGGAACATCCCTTCTGTTCAAGAGAGGATCAAAGATGCATTGTCATTCTTATTCTAAGCTTATAAGCAAAAAGAACTAGAAATTTTCTAGTTCTTTTCTTATTTATTATCCTCTTCTAGGGTCAACTCTCTGTCTACGGCCATCATCTCTGTCCATATCATTATTAATCTCAGCTTTCTTTGGCATTTCATCTATCCCTGCTATTTGTCTTGCCATCTTCGTCTCATTCCCTTCGACAAAAATAAGTCTAAATAATTCAGGTGCATAATTCTTAGCATCACGTGCATGCTGTCCTGGAGCCTCATTTGGTTGCCTCTCATTTAACTCTGCCAGTAAACTCTTCTCTATTTCTTCTATCATTGCTGTTCTTATATTGTCTCCACCTGTAATTAATTCTACTTTGTCTTTATACTTATCGAAATTTACTGTCTTATGTCCTCCAGCATCGTATCCAATCATTTTATGCTTTTGCGATTTTTCTTCAGCAAATAATTGAAAACCGTCACCTTCTTTTACAACAATTACGTATAAATACTTGTCCGGATTATCCATATTCGCTAATTTCATTGCTTCTCTAAGTGTCATATCTCCTGCAATCTTTTCATCAAGGTCTAACTTAACTGCTCTATTGTTGGTACCTATTGCTGCTTCACCTGAATCATCATCTCTGTTTAAGTCATCATCCTCTTTCTCTGATTCTTTTTCACCTTCTTCTACAATTTCTTCTTCAGGTTCTTCTAGTTTTTTATCTTTATCTTCCATCCCTGCAGCCTGTTCTGGTATCTTTTCACCGACTCTATTTGACTGCTGCTCTAATGGTACTACTTTTGATGGTATGAAATCAGATGCCTCTGCAAACTTTTCTAATCCTTCATATATCTTCGCTTTTATATGCTCTACACTTTCGTCTCTTTTTACGGTATCCACAAGAAGATTTCCTACAGTAATCTCAAGATCACCATCGTCATTTGCTTTAATGTTTATTTCTAAGGTTGCTCGGCTTGCGTCATGTCCCAAAATCACTGTACCCTCTCCGGCTTCAATTCCTTTGTTTATTGCATCCTCAATTGCCAATCGTACTTCTTCTTCCAATACCATGATTTTTTTCTGTTCTTCCTGTTCCTCATTTACTCCTGGCATTACGTCTTCACCTATTTCATTCATTTTTACTCCTCCTTAATACATTTTAATTTTTTATTACATTTTTATGTTCTTCATATTTTTATGTTCCACGGCACTGGTAATATTCTCATCATAATAATATCTTTTGGTAAAAATACACTTACTAGGATTAAATATTTTTGCACCTCATTAAAGAAAGTCTCTAATAATAATATATCTTTGATATAAAATCGCACTCCTTCTGACCATAAATGAGGACATGTGAATAGCTTACATGAAATACATTTTATTGAACAAAACTCATCTCCTAAGTACTTACACTTTTTAAACCCTGCACAACATCCCATTTTCTTATCACAAACACATTTATCATCTTTAAATCCACACAAATCATTTGCAGCAAACTGATAGTCTAAATACCCACAAACCACATCATAAATATAACTATACATATCATACAATGTGCTGTGAAATATTGCATTAATTCCGTGTATAAAATCTATATGTTTTTGATCATTCTTATCATAATTGATCAAATATCCAAGTAATATATTTTCTTGCCCTTTAATCCCAAAGGTGATTTTTTTTCTGCTCATTTTTTTCTTAACTGTAAATAACTTTTTCAATATATTTTTATAATCCGAGTTTTTCATATTGTTAAAATCAATTTTCAGTATCAATTTCTCACTTTTTGCAATAGTCTTTCTGCTTATCTTTTCTATATTTATTCCTTCGACCCTTTCAGGGCTTTCGCTATCAGTAACAACGAAAAAATAATTATTCATCAATTTAACTATTTGTTTTCCCATTTCAAACCCTCTGTCTTGGCATATTAATATTCATATATTAATACTATCATGTTTTTTACTTTTTTACAATTGAAATATGAGGCAATTCTGTCTGAAACATTGCAAAATATATTCCTATTACTTATAATGAATCTAACGATTCATTGGAACACTTGCCTAAATAATACATATCAGAGGAGATAATACTATGAGTTTTCAAGTTGTAAATATAAATAAATCATTTGGTACAAAACAAGTTTTACATGATGTTTCTTTTTCTATGCCTGAACCTGGTATATTTGGCCTCCTTGGTTCAAACGGTGCTGGAAAAACTACTCTTTCTAGAATAATACTTCGGAATCTTAAGTAAAGATTCCGGAAATGTAAGATGGGGAAATAGAGAGATATGTAGAGATATCGTAAATTACGGATATCTTCCTGAAGAAAGAGGATTATACCCAAAAGCTACTGTTTCAGAACAACTTACTTACTTTTCTACCTTAAAAGGAATGAAGGGGTCAAGCGCTAAAAAGGTTATAAGAAATTGGTGCGAGATACTCGATGTAACTCGGATATTTAGACACTCCTTCTGAACAACTTTCAAAAGGTAACCAACAAAAAATTCAACTCTTATCTTCAATTATACATAACCCCGATTTGCTTTTGCTCGATGAACCTTTTAGTGGACTAGATCCTGTAAACGCCCATATTATAAAAAAAGTATTACAGATGCTAGTCAACAATGGGACATACATCATAATGTCTGCTCATCAAATGTATATAATAGAAGAATTTTGCCAAGATATATTGATTTTGGATAAGGGGTATTCTGTATTAAGAGGAAACCTTGATGAAATAAAGAATTCATATAGAAATCAACATGCAATAATAAGAACCTATGCTGATATTAGCAATCTAATTCCTGCTCATATTACCGTGTCCGAGAGAACGTCTGACACATACAAGATTAATTTCTCTCATATTGATGAAGCAAATTCTTTGCTTGGAATTTTATTAAATAATAATATACAAATAGAGAAGTTCGAAATTATTAAGCCTTCATTAGAAGAAATTTTTGTAGAAAAGGTAGGGAAGATAAAATGAGAAATTTTTTTATAATAACTTTTTTTACTGTTCGGACAAATTGTAAAGCAAAGATTTTTTATAATCATAAATATACTCATGGCTTTGTTAATGATGCTTGCCATTTTACTTTTAACCATTGTACCACTTGATATACTCAACCATGACCTAGGTTCTCTTCTATCTAATGAAGAAAGTCTTTTAACTCTCACTTCTAGTCAAGCTGTTGAACTTTATGGCGGGGATTTGAGTGATGAAATCAAATCATTATTACCAAGGATTTTAGTACAAGATACTTATGGTTTACTTGGCGATAACATTTATATGCTACGTGAATTAAATTTTAATTTTATTATAGACTCTGAGATGCCTATAGAAGATATTAGAACTGATGTTTATTGGGGTACTTTATACTCTGCGGTAATAATAATCCCTAATGAGGAAGGACAGATTACTTTTGAATATATTGCGTTTGATGACCCCCAGTTTAATAGAATAGATGCAGCTTTAATAGCTTCGTTCTTACATGAGATAAAAACAACTGCTATTTTAGATAATCTTGACATCCCTGAATACTATACAAACTTACTTACTGCTCCTATTTTATATGCTATATACGAATTAGAAACGGACTCATTCTTTGATATAGCAATGATAGCTCCAATATCATTGGCTATCTTGCTTTATCAAGTGATACTCTTTTTCTGTTATAATGTTGCTTCTTCAATTACAAATGAAAAAACATCTAGAGTTATTGAAACTTTAATAGTTTCTACTAAACCATCTACTATTGTTGTAGGAAAAACTATCGGTATGGGTATTGTAGGAATATTGCAATTATTGTTTTTAGGTATTGTGCTTGCTTTTTCATTCCAAGCATTTGTATCCGTTGAGCTTCATTTTTTAAATGACTTTATAGCATCATTAGAGCTCAGTCCATTTACTGTTACTATATTCTTTGCATATTTTTTACTTGGATATTTGTTTTTCTCATTTTTTAGTGCTATAGCAGGAAGCGCAGCTGGTAGACCTGAAGATATTCAACTTACAATTCTTCCAATATCATTATCACTTATTATAGCCCTTGTAGTATCTATAGCTACACTAATTTTCCCGGATGAAAGAATAAGTCACCTTGTAGCTATGCTACCTTTCACTTCACCATTTGCTATGCCCGGAAGATTGATAAGTGGATATGCAAGTAATGTAGAAGTTTTTGTTTCACTAGGATTTTTAGTAGTGGCTATATTCTTTATAGCTTTTATAGCGATCAGAATATACGCTGTGGCAATTTTACACTATGGGAATAGATTGAGACTCAAAGACCTATTTAATATCGCCTTAAAGATAAAATAGAGCAAATCAAAAAATTGTGCGTTTGCACAATTTTTTTGATTGATTTTTTATATTATATTAAATGATATTACAAAATCTGTTCCTTCTTGTAATTGAATAATAAATGTTTTTTCTATTCCCCTTGCATTTCCATTATCTCTATCAAAAATATTAACTCTATATGTGTATACATTACCTTCCGTTCCAAATTCAAGATGTTCTATTCTCATTCTTTCAGGAAGTATATCCCTTATATAACTTTCAAAACTTTGTAATGTCGGAAAATTATTGTTTCTAAACCCTGGTGCTAATTTACTATATGCAAATCTATAATCTTCATGGTTTAAGCTGTTTGTAAACCTTTGTAGGTTTAAAGCTACTCTTCCTTGTGCATTTGTAGCATTAAATGCTTCTAGGAATTCTGGAAGAATCAATGTATGCTCGTCTAGTATAACTGCAAATTGCATTACAGCTGTTTCTCTGAAAATAAAATCATTTCCACTCTCATCAATAACTATAAATTGTGTATAAGCATCTCTATGAGTTACTTGATATCTCATTGCTCTGCTATGTCTCAGTTCTCCAAAATTTCTATCTATAAATCTATTAAACTCAGCTAGATTAACAAATCGTTTCTCCCTATACTCTTCATCTAAAAGATTAAATGCTCTTTCTATGTCAGTTAGTAAAAGGGTTATGAAATAATCAAAATATGTTGTTGCCATTACCTCATCAGTCACAACAATTCGCATTATTTCATTATGTTCATTTAGCTCTACTGAAGTTGTAATTTCTTCAGAATATTCTATTTCTTCAAAATCTTCAAAATTTATTGGTATAATTGAAAAAGCATTATTGTTATAGTCTAATTTCACAATTAAATTAAATTCTATTCTATTTGGTGGTATCATGGCAAAATAATCAAAATCTTCATTTTCCTCGAATGTGTCATTCTCCCAATAACTCCAACCTCCATCACCCAAATCATCCATGTCTTCATAACTGATTATACCTTTAACAAAAAACACTTCCACATTGTCTACTATTTTAGATGACATTCCTTCGGACTCAAAGAATCCCCATTCAATTTCTTCTATTACAGATAATGCTCTTTGATTTCCTTGATTTATTACATAATATATTGGATCAATCATAGCACTTGTTCTTTCGTTGTCTTCGTTAAACAGACTATCAATATATAAATTTACAACATGTACAACCGTATGGAAAGATGTTCTACTCATTACTGGCTCTAACTCCTGTCTAGTAACCATTTCTGGAATTTCAAAAACACCTATTTCTTCCCCTATTACTAGCTCATCACTTCCGCTGATTATTGATTATAAAGATCATACCTACACAAACTATAAGTAATATAACTAGTGCTAGTATAATATATTTCATTCTCTTCATTTATACATCCTCCTTATTGTGGTGCGAATTCCGGTCTTATAATATAAATTTGTACTCCGCTTCGAGTTCCAGGTGCCCTTCCCCAGGATGCTGGAGCATTTAGACACCTTCCCCCTTGAGGTAAAGTTCGAGCACCCGGATAATATAAAACATCTCCAGGTTCTCCTATGAAAACATCTATATGATTACCTATTACCCAACCTCCTCTATCAGCGGTCAGAGCATATCCATATCCTGGTATCCATACCCAGGTTCCTAATGGAATAATATCATTACCTCTATTAACACTGCCATCAGGGCGTCTATATCCGGTCATGACCTGTAGCGATTACTCTCATCCCTGGTTGAAGTCTTATCCCCGAAGCACTAAGTCCAAAGTTTGGATCGCTCGGCCTTCTTTCGCAACATGCAAAACATATACAATATACAGTTGTTCTTACAGTCATAGTCCTTTCTATCATTTCTGGTGTAGGACGTCCACTTTGGGTCGCAAAATCATGGTCATATACGACAGCTCTTCCGTCCTCTAACTTCTCTTTGATTCTCTATGTTTCCGTACTCCCGAAGGTCTAGTATTATTTGGATCAATATAATTCATTGGATTTTCATCATTTCTCGCTCCAGTGCTAAAACCTCTAATAACATTACTTCCACTACCTCTGCGCACTTCAAAATGCAAATGACAACATCCGACGCGAGTTCCCCATCTGAGCTATAACTTGTCCTTGTACAACAGGCGTTCCGTGGTCTATAAAAGCCTGGACCATTCAAATGCATATAAGAAGTTACATATCCATTTCCATGATCAACAGCCATCCAATAACCTGCGCCGCCTCGTCCAGGCGGGAAATTGCGCGCATTGTTAACTACTACTCCATCTTTAGGAGCTATTACATATGGCCAAGGTTGTCCTGCAGAACGCCCAATATCTACTCCCATATGGCTAGCTCTAGTTCCAACCGACCTATGTTCACTAATAACACTAGTAGTTGCTGGCTCATGAGTACATATATCACCTTGGCGACAGTTTCCACAAGCTACTGGCCACCACCACCCACCGCCGCCTCGGGCAACAAGTGTATTTCCATCCTGATCTATATATCGCTCATTATTGAATAGTACCCAAATAGCATCACTTCTTCTAGCATCTAAGCTGTCTCCACTTATATTAAAAGGATTAACACCATTTACTTCAAAAGCCGCTCTTAATCCATTGCTATTCCCATGTTGTCTATATGCCTCGATAAAATTTCCTATACTACCATGTTCAGCTTTAACAATTGCCAATGCATCTATTTGCTGCTGAGATAATGTTATTGAAGGATTAGCATTATTTAACTCTGCCCTTACTTGCATTGCTAAAATTCGCATCTCTCCTTCAGTACGATTTATTTCCCATATTCTTAAAAACTGAGAAAATGCACTTTCTCCTCCTATCGAGTTGAAGTCTCTTCTATTAAAAATATCCAATAATCCGTCTGGTGTTGTAACCCCAAAACTTACTCCAGTATATCTATATAATATATACCTCATTATATTTTCATACGCTTGTGCCCTTGATGATTGTGAAAGTCTTGTAAAAAATGCATATGGTGCATCCACAATCCTTGGAGATGCTGGGCGTAATCTGCCATTCATATCAAAGAAAAGCACTGCCCTTCCATCAGGCACAAACCTTGGTGGTTCATCTGGATTAATCGTACATGGATAATTTCCACTTTCATTTCTCCATAGTCCTAAAAACATATATGGATCTAGTGTGCTCTCACCGGCTCCTTGAATCCAAGTAGCTTGAGAAGTTGTTATTGTCTCAGTTCTACTTATGTCTCTAATTTGTTCCACTATCCTTGTAAAATACAATATTTCAGAATCCTCTTCGTCATCTTCTGTAACAGGTGTCACACTAACAATAGTAGGAGGCAAATATGTTGGGTCAATCTCGATTTCAACAGGTCCATCAACTGATGGTACAGCCGGGCTAAATGTAGGAGTATTATCTCTATGCACAATCCATGTTCTTACATATGTCACTTCTCCCCTTAAAGTATTTGTCACTACTTCGGTTGTCGACACACTATTTACTTCAGTTGGTGTTCCATAATGAGAACCTATTGTTGCAGTAGCGTGTGGATTTGCTGGCGGTTCCACTCTCTCTTCCCATCTATATATCATTTCACTATCTTCTACTACTTCTTTATGTGTTGAAGTAGAATCTAAAATGCTAAATTCTATTCTTGTATGTTCTGTAGCCAACTCCGCCATTGCTCTTACATACTCTGTATTTTCAGTTATTGATAATAATACATACAAAAACTCAAAAGGCATTGCATAGTTTATTACTTGTTCTCTGTATCTTATTGGAACCACATTTACACTAGAATAAGTAGTAGTAACCATTTCACCATCTACAGGCTCTGTCGTTGTACTACTACTATATGTAACTACTAATATATTCAGATCTGAATCAACTGTAAAGTATCCGTTTTAATGCCACAAAGTCTTCATATGTCTCTGCTGCTGCTGCTCTAGCCCCAAAATCATTGTATCTTAAAAATGTTGCATCCTCATCTCCTCTTCTAATAAATACGGAGCCTTGTATATCTGTTTGATACTGTGTACGAGGAAAACTTGTTACTACTTCTGCTATTATCATTTGTTCTATTAACTCTGAATCTCGAAGCAATACTCCCCTAAATCCTCTACTTCCAAGGTGATCTCTAATTTTATCTGCTACCACACCACTAGGTATATATATTTCCCCATCTCTCCACTCTACTGATTCTTCTATAACACGGTCTACTGCTCTTGAGACTTCGTTCACCTCTATATTACGCAGGTCAAAGAACATATTTAGAACTATATTCCAAATAGAAATTAGAATTATAACAGGTATTAACGCTTTTGCTGCCAGTGTTAGTTTCGTAATTATCATAACCTTTATTTTTGTATTGTCCTTATTGTTCTTATTGTCCATATTAGGTCTCCTTTATAACGGTATGCTTACTCTTGTCAATGGAACTGTTTCAATATTTCTTTCCTCGAAATATTGCTCAGCATCCATAATAATATTTGTGAATTGTACACTCCTTATTTCTCTTTGTGTTCCATGAACTTTGTTAAATCTTATACTAAATCTTCTAGTCGTTCCACTATCTAGTAATAGTAAACTACTATCAACTTCATGTATCCTTGCAGTATATGTATTTTCTCTATCATCTTCAAGAAATACCGTTCTTGCATCATTTCTATTATTTAGCAATATGCTATTACTACTAGTATTTCTTGCTTCAAATGCATACACATGGTGATCCATAAATATATCTCTATGTATAGCTGTCACAGAAATACCAGTATTGCTGCCCATTCTATCAAGTTGCCTTCTACCAACATAACTGTTTATATTCAGCCTTATCTCACCATCTGAATTTCTTACAACTGTAATGTAATCTGTAATAGTAGTTCCTTCTCCCACATTTCCGACTAGACAGTATGTCAGGCAAAAATCTTACCCTGTATGTAGTTCCAACATCCATTATCCACATTTGTATGTCATACAATCTATACTCGCTAAAAATTCTACTATGATAATTGTTGGCAAACGCTTGCACTGTGGGAAAATTAATCTCTTTGCTTTCTTCAGATAAAAGGTTGTATGCCTCTTCTATTCTTCCGTTATTTGCATACGATATAAAGGAAGAAATAAGATGTCTTTCTTCTTGCGCTTGTATTTCTGGCATACGCCCTCCAGACACTATTGGCACATTTTCTGCAGGTGGCTGAACAGGAGTAGCTGTAGGACCTTCCTCATCCATTATTCTCGTTTGAAACTCTATATCTCTATTTACTCTATCAATATAGATTGCATTAAACACCTGTGGTACAGCAATAACAGCTAATATAATACCTGTTACTACCCACACTCTCCTTTTATTTTGCCTGTAATATCTACGCACATTATGTAGCATTCTTAAATTTCACCTCTTACTTTCTTGGTGCGATTAGTGCTGCTTCACCTAGTTTCTCAATTGAATTCTCTATCTGTTGCGTTGCCATGTCTTTTAATTCATGTTCTCTCGGAACTGGCTTGCCATCTTTTCTGTATTGCTCTTTCGTCTTCCTCACTACATTATCTATCATTTCGTCCTTCTTCTCTTCCATATTTTGCTTCCTTTGTTGCAATTCTTTCCTATTGTTATTTGCAGCTAGTGTAACTACATCATCATTCCATTCTTGTGCTTGTTTTCTGTCCATTCCATCTTTTACTTTCTGTTTTTCGTTATGGTGCGCAGCATTTAGTATAGCTGCAGATTGTGGATTATCACTTTTCAGAACTCCTGTCCTCTCTGATCTTAACTTACTATTGTATGCTATTTCTGATACTTCTGCTTCACTTGCTCCTGAGTTTAACTTAGCATAGCTTGCCTGAACTCCTTCTTTTCTTGAATCGTCATATGCTTTAAGTTTTTGATATTGCTCTGAATCTTTTCCATATCCACCTTTTGTAAATGCTTTTGCTGTACCCATTCCAGCATTATACCCAACATTTTTCACTGTTTCTACACCTTTGCTTGCTAGATGTGCACTTCCAAGGCCTACTGCTCCTCCTGCTGCTGCCGCTATTTTTGCGTTTTTCAATGTGCTTCCAGGATCAAACGCTAAAGATCCTATTCCTGCAATTGCCCCTGCTGTTAATGCTGCTCCTCCTGCTAAAGTATATCTTGCTGCTGTACCTATCACAGCATTCCCTTCTTTTGCAAGTGTTTTTGCTCCTGTAACTGTTACTCCTGCTAGTCCTTTTCCAAGTACTTTGGCTCCTCTTCCAATTTTTCCAACACGCGGGTATTTTATTCCTGCTCTTTGTATTCCTCTGCTAGCCTTGCGTAATCCGCTTCTAACTCCAGTAACTCCTCTTCCAGTATACTCCGCAGCTGTTTCTAGTCCTGCACCTATTGCATTCATTCTTTGTCCAAATCTTGAATTATCCCATGCTTCTTTTCTGTTTGCAGCTTTTATAGCTTTTTCTTGTTCTTTATTTAGTGCCTTTTGCTCAGCTTCTATCCTTGCTTTTTCATCTTTTAAATCCTCTTCTTTCTCTGCATCTATTACTCTGTCTTCACCATCTCTATTCTCAGCCAACCTACGATCTGTTTCGTTCATTCTTTCTTGTAGATCATATTGTCTTCCATCAAAATCCATTTCATCATCCTGATTCGCTGCAGCATCCCTCGCCGCATTTTCTTCATGTGCTTCAATCTCTGATGCATCTCTATGTTCATTTACCATGTCATCATATGCCTGTCTTTCTCCATCAGACCAACTACCACGATTAGGATCTCTAGACATTTCATCTAAGCCCGCTCTGTCTGATGTCAATCTATCTGTTTCTGTCGTTGGTCTACCTGAAGCATCCAATCCATCTCCTAAATCCGGTCCTGATTGTCCATCTAGTCTTGCTCCTCCATCCGGAGTATGTCCTCCGCCGTCTCCACCAGCATTAGCCTTATCAGTCTTATTATTAGCTCTTCTAGCTCCTAATAATTTCCCTAAGGCCATTGCCCCTCCGGCTCCAAGTGCCATCGCTTTTGCTGGATTCATTGATTTACTTGTATCTGAATCAAGTCCGAATATCCTACGTAGTAATCTTTCTGCTGGCATCATGAATGCTAACACAACACATGTATATAGTATGTTTGATGTTGCAAATTCCATTACACTACCAATAAACATAAAGAATAATATCGCATGGAATGGTTGTATTAAAAGATTGAACATATATTCCTTAAACCAATAATTAAACGCTTGCGCTTTTCCATCGTTAAGCTTATCTATAGGATATGTTAAAGCAATTAGTGGTGCTATTACTGTAAAGAATGCTAAGTATAGTAGCCTTCTTAAATAATATATTAAGAAGTAAAATGTGAAGAATACTAACGCACCATAAACAATAGTGTGCGCTGCTCTACTTGTCATTGTAGCTGTTTCTGTAGCTTCTACACCTTGTGATTGTATTTTTGCCATTCCTGTGAAACTAGTAGTCCATGTAAACATACTTGCATTTGATTCATTGATTTCTTCATGGTCATATGCAAATATAAACTCTCTTTTTTCTAATCCATAAGTTTGGTATCTCGGTATTCCATCTACATGTAATAATAATGCGCCTATTATATCTCTGCAGTCTCTATTGTTGCAACGCACATCATTATTGTCAACTCCTCCATGTCTCCCAATATTTTCTCTACAATTGCCACTATCTCCAGGACACACACTTTCCCACGCAATCATTTGTACCTCTGTGTTTCCTACTATTGCTCCTGAGATTTGTTCTGTAATAGTGACCGCAAATACCATTATATAGTGTAATACAAAAACTAAGCACATGGCCACTAGCCAGTCTTGTATCATATTTTTGTATTTTGCTTTTTCACTTGCTACACTACACATTAATATACGGATACCTATGTATATTAGTACAGATAATAGTCCTACTAAAGCTATTGTTCTGAGTATTTGATACCATCGTCCAATTTGGTCTCTTAATTGGCTTGCTATAGATCTTTGAACTAGTTCATCTCTAGATGTTAAAGGGCCACCTGGTGTTTCTGGAACATACCAAGTCCCTATAAAACCTCGTTGAAAGTCAACTAATGCATCTTCATCTGTAATACCTTCAGGTATTATTCCTCCAGTAACAGTACTATAATGTCTAGCATATGGAGGTAATGGGGTTCCAGACGCTGGATCTGTAGCTGTTATTTGCAAAGCACCCAAATCGTTTGGACTAAAAAAGTTTACATCTAATAATGCTATTTGATTTCCAAATATTCTTTCTGGAGTAACTGTAAACATTGGTAATCTAAAATTTTGAGGTGAACCAAATAAGATTGCAAGTGCAACAATAGCTCCTACAGCTATTCCTCCCGCTGAAGCAAAGTATCCCGCAATCTTTAGTACTCCTCCTCCTACTATTTTTACCGCTGCCATTGCCTTTTTTGCTGCCGCCGCTTTTGCAATAGCTGCTCCTCCGGTAACTATAACAAGTGCAACAAACCCGACTACTGCAATAGCTATAAGAATTCTTGCCCCCCAACTTCGTCTAGGTGTAGGCGTAAGGGAGAAGTCAAAGTCTATAAATTCTTGTGAACCATCACTAACTGCTCTTTCTAATAGCCACATTCCTCCATCAAGTATTGCTGCTATTAAGTTTAGAAATACATTCCCTACTTCCGAACCTGACTCATTTGCATGAGATTCACCAGATAATAATATACCATTTAGTACAATTATCACAATTAAAATGGCTATTATTAACTTACCGCCCTATCGATTTAGGTCTTAAAAAACTCATAATTTTTCTCCTTTTTTGCTTTCATATAATTTATTTCTTTGCTATTGCTTTATCTAAATACTTCTATTTTTAGTATGATTGTGTTTTTGCTTTTTTCATTTGTGCTACTTTATTTAAGTTTGTCTCAACAAATTCAAATTCTTTTTGTGTTGGCTTGATCTGTAATATCGCTGTATCTGCTCCTACTTTGAATAGGCCTTCACCTTTTAAACAAGTTATTAAGAATCCGGGCTTCACCCTCACTTAATTTGAATACTTCTTTTAAGTACTCAATTTCTGATTTATCTTGAGCTAAGAATAACTTTGTATCTGACGATGTCAGAACCGCTTGCGCTTCTGGTTGCTCATAAAAGTCTTGAAATCTTTGTGAAATAATTGCTAGAGAAACGTTTCTTTTCCTTGCACGTCTAGCCATCTTGTTTAAGAAGTCTACTGCTTCAGGGTATGGAAGTAACATCCATGCCTCATCAACAATAACTCTTTTCTTAGTGGCTTTACCTCTATCTTCACTATTTTTCTTAACAAATTTTTCCCATATCCATGACATAAGTATTTGTTGAGCTAGTGGTCTTGCAAATCTTTCTTCCAGTCCAGATATATCTAGATTTATAAATGGTGCCCCATCTAAAAGTTCAAATGTAGATTGTCCATCAAAATATGCCATTTGACCATTATGTGCTCTTACATATTGTTTCATAACTTTTACCAAATAACTGTAATGGAATTTATAGTCGGCATTATCATTAGTCCTTGCTTTTTCTTCTATTCTTTTGTACCAACTTCCTATTGTAGGCATATGTTTCTTTGTCTTTCCTAGAGCATCTCTTTTGCTATTAGCTTCACTAATTTCGTAAAGACTTCCTGGGTCAGAACTGAGTCCTATTCTTTCATATTCTTCAAAAACTGCCTCTGATATTATTTGCTTTGTTAGCTCGTTTACCTCTGTACTTCTTGTACTTCCTCTTGCCATTGTAAGTATCGCTTGTGTTACGTCCTCTACTTTGTTCTCAACATTTAAAACGCTTCTCTCTCTCCCTGTTATCTCATCTTTTACATTTTCTACTTCTATGTCAAATAAATTAATTACTGTTTTAGATGTTGGACTCATTACAACATTTATTCCTCCTAAGGCTTCTGCAACTATCCTGTACTCACCCTCTGCATCTAATGCTAAACTTTCTATTCCCATAAGTACTGATGATCTTGTAATCAATGTTTTCATTGTAACAGACTTACCAGCACCAGACTTAGCAAATATAACCATGTTATAGTTTGTAAGGCTGCCATGAAAATTATCGAAAAGGATTGGTACCCCTGTTTGCTTATTAAACCCTAATGGAATTCCAGATAAATGTCCTACTTCTGACGTTGTAAAAGGAAATACAGTAGCCATAGATGCATGGTCAAAAGTATGTACTTTCCTTACTTTATCCTCCATTAACGGCAAATTCGATTGAAATGCTTCTTCTTGCATTGCCCAAGCGGTTTTTACATTTACGAGTGACTTTGACATTTCCGCTGCTAGTAATTTGCTTAGCCTATCTAGATCTTGCAAATTATATGAAAACAAAGTAGCTACTACTGATGCCTCATATAGTTTATTAAAGCCTGATGCAATCTCGTCTCTTAATTGCTCCGCTTCAAATCTCTTTTGAGATAATAGACTCTCCCTATTTATATTTCCTTTGTCCATTGCCATAATTCTTTCAGTTTCTAACTCGTTAATTACTTTATTTAATTCACTTTGTGATCTAGATTCTGAAACAGGGTTTATGAATATAGAAGTATTTATATCTCCGAACATATACATATCTCTAAATAGCGAAGGGAATGTACACATACGTGGTAAGCTCGAAACAAAGAAACTTCTAGCAAACCTAGTAGTATTAGAAATTATTGCTAAATGATCTATGTTTGAAGCATCAATACCTGCTGGCGCAATCAATTGTTTAATTGTTTTCGCCTTTAAAAATCCATATGATTCTTCTGCTTTTCGAAGGTCTTTATCTGTACCGGACTTCTTGTGGTTTCTTGTTTGACATTAGCTCTTACCTCCCTCATTTGTGTTTTGCTTTTCCACTTCCTCTATTGCTGATTCTGCTATGTCTTCCCCTATATATTGTTCATTTTCTGCTATAATCGCTTTAGCCATTTCAGCTACTTGTTCACTAAGTGTTTTTTCCTTTGTTTGCACTTGCTGTTCTTTATCTGTTCTTGCTTTTACAACTGCATCTTCTGCCATTTGATATGCTCTTTCTTCTACTACTTTCTCCAACTCTTCCATTTTCTTTTCCAATACATCATGAGCTGTTACATATAGCTCGTCGTATCCTGCTTGGAACGCTTTATCTAATCCAAAAGTTTCAGATTCATCTCTGTTATATGCCGTATATAGTAAATCTGCTAGTTCATATGAATCTAACACTTTACAACTTATAGAGCATCCAGATAATACTCTTGACATTGCTTGGGCTCTTGTATATAGTTCTGAGAATGCTAAATTTCTGATTTCATCTGCGTCCAAAAGGTCACTTCCTGCCTCTGATGCATAATATGGAATGATAATAAAGTATTGCTTTCTTAGTACACTCTTATTTAAACTCATCTTTTCAGTATAGAAAATAATGTCTTGTCCATATTCAAACAAGTTTCTATCTCTTACTACTTCCATTTGTTGTTTTTGTATTTCTTCTTCAGTGTATTGTCCAGAACTAACCATTTGCTTTTGCCTTAATTCTTTTCTTTCCAGCTCTAACTTAATTCCTTCTAACCTTTTCTTATATGTTTGTAAACTGTCACTTAAGTTTATTGTTCTAGTTTGTGTATATATTTGTATTGGAAATCTGAGCGTATTTAAAAATTGCTGAAATCCACTCTCCACTGATGTTCTTTCTATTCCAGACATTAAATCATAATTTATTCCCTGGCATTCTATCGCCATCAAAAATCTTTTTCCTTTTTTCTGGATTATCATACTGTCCTCTATTTTGTCAAAATCCATAAAATCAAAAATCGATTGCTTGTTATATGATTTAGTAGCTCCTTTTGTTTTAGCGCTTTCTGTTCTTTCTGCGCCGGATTTTTTAGTTTCTTTCTTTGGTGATTCTCCGCCCATTACCATTTTAAGATAAACTACTACTAAAACCACTATAACAAGAAACAGAATTCCGTACTGCTAATAATAGCAAATTTAATAAATCCATTTACTCTTCTTCCTCCTTTGTATACACATAGATCTTGCTCTTTTTTGCTTTAAACAAAACCGCTCTTTTTACAATGTCATCTATATTTTCTCCACCTGTTTTACTAGTAAAACTCCATGCTGCTACTGGTGGTACTTTAAATGTTCCTGCTACAAATCCTGCTCCCGCACAAAGAACTCCTACGACCACTCCTACCCAAAATAGCCCTATTGCATTAAGCATCGCATAAAGGAATAGCCCTATCATTCCTGTTATTGCTGTATAAATCAATGCTTTCATCGAAAAAACGTATAATATTCTAGATTCACCTTTTACATTTCTAGGTATTTGATATGTTCCCAATCGCAATTTCCTCCTTTGTAAACCCTTCTTCACTTAATATAATTATACCAAAAATATGCATGTATTTGTAATGTTTTATCGAAAAAACTGCAATTGTAATCTAATTGTCACATTATTGTCATATTTGGAGATTTTTTCTCCTGCTTCTAGCCTTTCATGATTTTCTTTTTTGCTTTTGAAAAATCATTATTCCGTCTTTTTAAAACGCAAAAAAAGACTTAGTTTTCACAAACCAAATCTTTTTTAAAATTAATATCTAAATTACGGTTGTAGACCAATTACGAAATCGTATACTACTTGTGCAAGAGCTGCTGCTGCAAATATTAGAACAGCACCTATGATATATGGTATAAGTGTTTTCTTGTATTCTGCTTTTTCTTCTGCACTTCCCATCATGTATTTAATACCTAAAATTATTAGTACAATTACAGATAATACAATACCAACTACTTGTAGTATTCCTATTATTCCTCCACCAATTACTGCTATTCCACCTGCACCTGACTGGTCTATATGATTTGTCATATCTCCAGGACTAAAGTCATTTCCTAAAACTACATTTGCATTATTTGCAAGAACTGGTGTAGCTACTACTGCCATCATTAACATTAGCATTAATACTACTGAAACTACTTTTACATATTTCTTCATAATATATCTCCTTTCTAAAATATTTTTATTTAAATTTCGTATAATACCTGTATTCAGCGATGTCGCTGCAAATATTAGGATACACCTATCTAAGTTAACCCAGTTACAAATTCGAATACTATTTGTGCAAGAGCTGCTGCTGCAAATATTAGAACAGCACCTATTATGTATGGCACAAGTGTTTTCTTGTATTCCGCTTTTTCTTCTGCACTTCCCATCATGTATTTAATACCTAAAATTATTAGTACAATTACAGATAATACAATACCAACTACTTGTAGTATTCCTATTATCCCTCCACCAATTACTGCTATTCCACCTGCACCGTCTGTGTCTATATGCTCTGTCATTCCTCCAGGAGTTAAACCACTCACATCAGGAGTCGTTGCATTGTTTGCAAGAACTGGTGTAGCTACTACTGCCATCATTAACATTAGCATCAATACTACCGAAACTACTTTTACATATTTTTTCATAATATATCCCCTTTCTAAAATATTTTGGTTTATTACGCGAACACTTCTTGACTTCTCTTCAGTAACAAGCTTTGAGTACTCCTCGAAGCATTTCTGCGCTTATATTTTGATATCTCATCTTCTCACTTGAGATAATATTAAAAACTATTTTATTGCATTAAGCTATTTCCAACTTCTATAAATATTCGCCAAATTCCAAAAGATCCGAAAACAACTATACATCCTATCACAAAAGGAATTAAACTTTCTTTTATCTTCGCTTTTTCTTCTGCACTTCCTATTACAAACTGAATCCCTAATACAGTTGCTACACCTATTGCTATAAATAATCCTATTGTAAAAAATATATTATATAAGGTTTGAGTAACTTCTACCAATCCATCTCGTTCTATTCCTATAGGGTTTTCTCCAGCTGCTCGTTCTTCTTCGTATCTAGTCTGAGCATCATTTAGAAAACTGTCTCCCTGTTCCATTATATTTCTTAATGCATATGATTCTTTTGGATAAATAGCAAGTATTAATATGAAAATAAGTATTATTCCAAAAACTTTTCTCATAATCAACACCTCCATTTATATTAATTGTTAGATTTCTTGTGCAAATTCATATAGAATCTGTACTACTACTACCGCGCCAAATATGAATAATGATCCTATTAACCACGGAACCAATGTCCTTTTATATTCCGCTTTTTCTTCTAAGCTTCCCCACATGTACTTAATACCTATGATTATAAGCCACGCTACTGATATTACTATTCCAACCACTCGTATGATTCCGATAACTCCACCAGCTATAGCCATTGTAACCGGATCCGCCTGTACAGCATTTGGTTCATAATCATTCGGATCTACTTGTCCTACAGCATTAGAAACTAGCAAAGTAGTAACCATCGAAACAGCAATCATTAGTACAAGTATTAAAAATATTTTTTTACCTATTTTCATACTCACTCCTCCCAACTACTGCCAAATACTAAAATATAACTTGTTTCTATGCATCATAGATGCCAGAACTAAGAAAATAGTACACATATATACTATTATAGCACATATCTCTTCTGTTTTCAACTAATGGTTACATAATTATCCACTTTCCTTATATTATTTTAGCATAACAACAATTATTTTGTAAACAAATATTCCAAATGTCATGTTTCTGTAATATCACAGCAATAAAAAAATCACCCTCTATTAATATAGATAGTGATTCTTTACGATTATAAGCAAAGCTCAATACTTCCCTGCATTTCACACACAGCTACTGCACGGCTTGTTTCTATACTACAACTTACTCTACACACCATAGATGCTAGAGATAAGAAAAATGCTGTACTTAAGAAAAATGCTTAGCATTTGTGGCGCAATTATAATACTCAGCTATAGCTTCATCTAAATCAACACTTATTTTATATATTACATCATAACTTGCTCCATTTTTTATACTACTATTTAATTTTTCTCTTAATTTAAGAATTTTTTTATCAATCACAGACATCACTCTCCCTATTGCGTGATATTTCTCCTTAACTTGATCTAGTAACAAGATTTGCGTCATCTTCGGAGTTTTTCTACGCTAATTTTAAGACTTTTCTTTTGTATATATTATAAATACCATATTCTTACATTAAGGTCAATAAAAAAACAGCAAAAAGTGCTGTTTTTTAAGTACTTTCGTACGCCTTTTTTCTATATTTTCTATCAACTGTTTGCTTTTTCCTGTATATTTTGTTTGTTTCTGCTAAATTCAGCCTAATTTTGACACAGGCTATTATTCAGATTTCTTTTCTTTTTTTCTTTTTCTAGAAACATTTTTAATATATAGGATAAAAAAGATTACAAACAATACACCTGATACAATCTGAGATATTCTAACTGGTCCAAGCATAAGGCTATCCACTCTTAATCCCTCTATTATTGCTCTGCCGAAGCCCATAAATCATTAAGTATATGTATGTAAATTCGCCTCTAAACTTCCTATTATCTTTTTTGATCGTTAGAAATATAAATATTCCTATTAGAACCAGCATTTCATAGAGAAAAGTAGGATGTACATCTCTATACCCGTGTTCCTTCATATAGTCTCATTCTCCACGGCACACCTGTTTCTGAACCATATGCTTCTACATTTATAAAGTTACCTATTCTGCCGAATAGCTTGTCCAAGTGCTAATGTAGGAGCTAAATAGTCTGTCAAATCTAATATGTTAATTTTTCTTTTTTTACAAAATACATAACATGTGATGAATCCTCCTATAATACCTCCAAAAATAGCTAGTCCTCCGAGAGCGCATATTAAACATTTGTATTGGATCTGCTAAATATCTGTCTAGATTAAAAAGTATATAATAAATTCTTGTAGATATTATACCAATGGGAAGTGCATATAAACTTAAATCAAAAATATCATCAAACTTTATTCCATACAGGCCGTCATTTTTCTTATATATAGACATACCTATTATAATTGCAACTACTATTAAAATTGCATACCAATGTACACCTAAATTCCCTATTCGGAATGCTGTCCTCGATAAACTTAGGCTTATCTCTAGTCCAGGAAAACCTACTTCTGACATTCTTCACACCCCCTATAAATCAATATACGTTTTTTAGATTAATTCTTACCCTTCACTATGGAGATAACCATCTTCTCTTCATCAAACACTTCTTTTAAAACTTCTTCTACATCTGCTATTTGTACTTTATCACACTCTTCTATATAATCAAAACTGTTTACTCCCTTAAAGTAATCTGATACAAACATTCTACAAATATCTGATACATTATTATATTCTTTCGCATAATTACCATATATCATGTTTTTTATACGGTTGAACTCCTCTGCATTTATCCCATTTCGCTTCAATGTTTTTATCTCTTCTTTCAGCTCCTCTAGTAGTCTTTTGGGTTCTTTTGATTGTCCCGTAATGATAACATGGGCATAACTTTTTGCAAAATCATAGTCTAATCCTAATTCTGACAATACTAGCTCTGATTCATATAATTTTTTATATAATTTTGAACTTTTCCCAATTAATATGTTTAATAATATCTCCACTGCTATATGCTTTTTAACTCTTTGCGTTTCTGTCTGACATTCTCCAGGGCACCCTATATTATCTTTTATTCCTATCACAAACATCGGGATACTTACTTCCATCACAATTTCCTTCTTGTTTTCAGTTACTTCTAGCGGTTCTTCAAGATAAATTCTTTTAATTTCTGTCGGCGTGTTCCCTCTCGTATTTTTTAATCTTTCTTTCACTTCTCCAATTATCTCTTCTGGCTCGAAGTCTCCAGAGAAACACATTACCATATTTGATGGATTATAGAATGTGTCATAACATTTGTATAAAATATCTTTATCTATCTTAGAAATAGACTCTGCTGTTCCTGCTATATCTACTTTTACTGGATGATTTTTATACATGCACTCTATCGCATTCATATATACTTTCCACTCCGGATAATCATCATACATCATTATCTCTTGTTCAATAATGCCTTTTTCCTTTTCCACATTTTCATCTGTAAAGAATGGACTTTGCACATAATCCATTAATTCATCTAAAGACGGATAGAAGTTATCCGTAGACTCAAATAGATATGCTGTATGATTATTAGATGTATATGCATTTGCGCTTGCACCCAATCCGTGTTAAAGTATCTAAACTATTTGTTCCATTTTCTTGTTCAAACAACTTATGTTCTAAAAAGTGAGCTATTCCATCCGGCACTTCAATTTCTTCACTTTCTCCTGGCTGAATAAATCTATTATCTATAGATCCGTATTCTGTAGCCCACATTACATATTTTTTTTGTATGTTCTTTTTAGGCACTACCATTACTAGCATCCCATTTTCTAACTTCTCTATATATATTTTCTCTTTGATTTTAGTGTTTTCAATTATTTGCACTTCGTCCTCCTTAGTTCCTCAAAAAATATATTGTATTAATATTTATACTTCCTGCCACTCTTAGTATATCGTCTTTTGTAACTGCCTTTATTTTTTCAATATATTCTTCAAATGTAGTTAATCCTCCTGATAATTCTTGCCCTATATAGTATGTTATTTCCGAATCTTGCTCATCTATTACTGATTTTATTCCAGACTCAATGTATTTTTTAGCAGTCTGCAGCTCTTCATCTGTAAATTGTCCTTCTTTCACATCGTTTAGCTGCTCTTCTATAATCTCTAACGCTTTTTCATACTTGTCTATTTCTATTCCTGATCTAATATATATATTGCTTTTTTGCCTTACGTAATTTGACCTTATCGTATATGCTAAACTTGCTTTCTCCCTAACATTTTGAAACAACTTAGATGTAGCGCTTTCTCCTAAAATAACATTGTATACTGCTATAGGGAATTTAGCATCTTTTTCATTCAGCCCTACATCTAATCCCATAACTAGCTTCCCTTGCCCAACGTCCATTTTTTCTTCTATTACTCGAACTTTCTTCTTGTGTTCAGAATCAGCAACAATCTCTGAGGAGTCTTCATGGACTTTTTCTCCGCTTATAACCTTAGGTTCATTTGTACTTCCACCAAAAAGTACTTCTTTCCCTTCTGTCTGTTCATTATTTATCTTTGCTTTGTGAGTTCTTCCTTTTAGCTTTAAAATATTTTCGCTCCCTATCACAAGGTCACGCACTTCTTCACGATTTATATCTCCTGATACAAATATATCAATTTTGCTGCTTTCTTTTAGTTGCATATAGTACAAATATAGACTTTCAGCTGTAATCGCATTTAGGTCTTCACTGTATCCATATTTGTATAACCCATAAGGTTGCCCTTCATACATCTCTTCTGTACATCTACTTAATGCATATGAGTCTTTATTATCTATTCTTGATTCTATTAATGTTTTAATATTGTTCTTTTCTGAATTAACATATTCTTCTTTGAATCTATTGTTTTCCACAAGTGGATTAAAGATAATATCTAGAATTAGGTTTATAGACTGCTTTAGCCCTGATAAAGAATCACCCTTCTTGGGAATAAAGTTATCATTTAATGATTCTAAATAGAATTTTATAACATGATTATCTCCTATTTTATCTATCCCACAATCAAATGTGCTTCCATACATATTCTCCAGTTCGGCATTTATTTTTTCTTGAGTATCTAAAGTAACAGTTCCTCGCTTTAAAACCGCTGGCAAAAGTGTATTTAATGTTATTGTCTCCCTTGATAACGGCATTGTTATAATAACTGCTAATAGATTTGTTTTAAATTTGTTTGTTGCTATGGTGTGTAATTTTATTCCTTGTTTGATTTCCTCTGTTTTGTATGACATATATGATCCTCCGTTTCCTATTCTGCACTATACATATTATACAGTATAGCTTAACCATTTATGCATTACAATAATTAAATATTATTTATCTCCATCATACTTTTACTTTTATACGCAGAAAAATAGAAGTAGATTTTCCTCATCCACTTCCATTCTTTTATATATTTTCTTTATTTAAAATATAAAGGTTTTAAACAATTATATTAGAATTTTCTCTTTCTCGCTGCCTCTGATTTCTTCTTTCTTTTTACTGAAGGCTTTTCATAGTGTTCTCTTTTTCTAACTTCTTGTAGTACTCCATTTCTTACACATTGTCTTTTAAATCTTTTTAATGCGTCTTCTATATTTCCATTATTAACTTTAACTTCTGACATTTTTGATATCCCTCCCCCCAAACTTGCCAGGCACGGCAAGGGTTAGCTCTGCATAACTTATCCGTATGCACCAAAGATGCTACGGCTAAGAAAAGAACAAACTGTGAATAATATAAGAGTATGTAAATTCTATTTAGTAGAATGTTTATCCAACTTTATTTTTCTCTTTTTCTATAATTCACTAATCCATTTCTATTCTTCTACACTCTAAATATTATGTAATAATCTCTAGTGCATTAATTATTATACATCACTGAGGGCCATAAGTCAACAAATTCTTTCGAACTCGTCTCTGCCATTTTTTTACAAAAAATTTACTTGCAAATTTACTTGCAAAAAATATCGAATAATGGTAATATATTACGTGTTAAAGACCACGCTAAATTATAGATTTAAAAAAAACCCCTTTTCGCGGTTTGTTTTAAATCTATTTTTGTTTCGTAGAGGCTTCACGTCCTGAATTTTAGGCCGTTTCACTTATGTCCTCTGCAAATATATTCATGAAAGGAAGAAGCCGATGGAAGGATTTAATACTGCAAAATATCTAGAATTACAAAGTGAAAAGATATTAGAAAGAATTGATAAGTTCGGTAATAAATTATATCTTGAATTTGGTGGTAAATTATTTGATGATTATCATGCAGAAAGAGTTCTGCCTGGTTTCAGATACGACTCTAAAATACAATTATTGCAAACATTAAAAGACCAATCTGAAATTATTATCTGTATTAGCACAAATGACATCGAGAAGAATAAAATTCGAGCTGATCATGGAATAACATATAGTAAAGATATTCTAAGGCTTATTGATGAGTTTAGAGGCTTAGAATTAAATATAAATAGTGTTGTAATAACAAAATACAATAAAGAACCTGAAGCTATTATTTTCAAAAAAGTTTTAGAAAATGCAGGAATTAAAGTATATATGCATTCATATATAAAAGACTATGGAACAGATATAGACTTATTAATTAGTGACTTAGGTTATGGTGCAAATGAATATGTCGAAACTACTAAACCGTTGGTAGTATTAACTGCTCCTGGAGCAGGTAGTGGTAAACTTGCAACATGCATGAGCCAAGTATATCATGACTACAAAAGAGGTATCATTTCAGGATATGCTAAATTTGAAACATTCCCTGTTTGGAATCTCCCTCTAAAACATCCTGTAAACGTTGCTTATGAAGCTGCTACTGCAGATTTAGCTGATGTAAATATGATTGATCCATATCATATGGAAGCATATAATGTATCTTCGGTAAGCTACAATAGAGATATTGAATCATTTCCTATCCTTAGAGACATATTAAGAAAAATTACAGGAAATGATATATATAAATCTCCTACTGATATGGGAGTAAATATGGTTGGCTTCTGTATAGAAGATGATAGCATTGTGTCTGAAGCTGCTAAACAAGAAGTACTTAGAAGATACTACAAAGCTCTTTCAGATAACAAAAAAGGAATTATGTCAGAAGAAGTTGTAAAAATACTACAAATGCTAATGAACGATTTGGCTATCACTCCATTGGATAGAATACCCGTTGAAGCAGCTCTAACAAAAAGCAAAACAAACTCTTGTCCAGCAGCTAGTATAAGATTACATACTGGAGAAATAATCACAGGTCGAAATACAGATATTATGACTGCACGGAGCAAGCGTAGTGTTAAATGCTATTAAACATATCGCAGGCATAGAAGACTCTACTCTACTCATAGCAGGTAAAATACTAAGACCTATACAAAGCTTCAAGAGAACATTGCTGAATGAAAAAGATGTATTGTTAAACACTAGCGATGTATTGCTCGCCCTTAGTGTCTGTGCAGCAACAGATGAAACAGCAAAGTTGGCACTTTCGAAATTGCAAGATTTAAAAAATGCACAAGCTCATTCTACATATATCTTTACTAATGGAGATGAGAGCATGTATAGACATCTTAAAATTCACATCACATCTGAACCTAATTTTATGAATAATAGATTATATATAAAATAAAAGCTGTCAAAAGACAGCTTTTTATTTTATAATTTATTTTTTCTTTTCTCTTAATAGTACCATCAAACTTATCATTGCTATAACTATTAATACTATATATCTAGTACTGCTAATTGGGTCATTTGTGCTTATTGCATTCCCTTTTCCTTGACTGTTCTTCTCTTCTTCTGGACGATACTCCCCTTTTACTTCTCCATCATCTTCATTGTTATTTCCACTGCCAGTACGTACTACATACATATACTCTGTATCATTCTCTTCATCTAGTAAGTTGATATATCCTACTGTTCCTCCTCCAAATGCTTCTGCGTCGTATATTTCAGATCTACTCACTATGATTCTTCCTGTCCCTCCTTCATATGTTACTCTAAATGCTACTTGAATATCTCTATAATCTGGATTTCCTAGCTCTATTCCTAAGTCTGGATCGAATGCATCTATTTGATTGTTTTCTAAATATCTTGTTCTTATCTCTACTGCTTCTGATACGTCTGCAGTTACTTGCCCACTATTATCTATCATTACCCATTCATAGTTTAGATTTGTACTGTGCATTGGTAAGAATTCTAATCCTGCTGGGATATCATTTATTATCTCATTTACATACCCTGCTATTGTTCCTTCATTAAATATTCTTATTGTCTGAATCATTATACTCCCATTGTTCATCTGTACTGGATTTTCTGACTTCTCTACTGGAAATGTATATATTAATTCCCCTGCAAACACATTTGGCATTGTAACACTCGGTGCTCTATTTAGATTAACTCCTGTTCCATTCGTTTCTACTCTTGAGACAAATGTTCGAAGCGCTAAGTTAAATAGTATTTCTTGCTCTAACTTATTTGATACATCCACTTGTATTACTTGCCCCATACACTCACATACATAGTTGCAACATGTACATAAATGAACTTCATTCCAACACCCTAAACACATGTAAAATTCCGCAGTACACACACATGAATTTGACCAGCAATTAATACAAACTATCACTCCGAAACACGCGCACATATATTTACAGTGCACATTTTCTTCGCATTCTACTATTGATGTCGTTACTCCTGCTATGCTGTTGTCTGGTATAAATATACCATTTTCTTTTCTTCCTATCTCAATCTCATCTACAACAAGTCTTCTTCCATCTTGTACTATTGTTGCTCTTATATAAAAAGCTTCTGCTATTTTTTCATACCCATTTGGAGCTCTTGTTTCTTCTATTCTAAATAGGACTTCCCCTTCATCTGTTACTTCTATATCGTTTATCCTTATTGTTCCTTCTGATGTAGTCTCATGGGTACCCATTGCAGTTTCAACAAAATTCAAGTTTTCCATTATTAACTTTGTTATATTAAACTCTGTACTGTTGTTTGTTATAAGGTTTCCTGACTCATCTGTTTTCCTGATATTAAGATCAAAACTGTCTTCTATTATTGGTTCATTCATTACTTCTATTTTTATGTTTATCTCTGATGCCCAATGTGCATAAGGGTCAACTGTCATGGTTACTCCTTGTATGATTTGAGGAATAAATATTGAACCAAATGCTCTTCCTAGTTCAACTTCAACACCTACTCCAAGAGTTCTCTGCATTCTTATATAAAAAGTGTCATTTAACTTTGTAAATCCACTAGGAGCCCTTACTTCGCTAATTTGTAGTATAATTTCTTGATCATGATTCCAATCGAATGGATTTGAAAGAGTTGGGCTAACACTAAATGTGAAGCAACCTCCTCCCAGTCCCATTGATGTAGTTTTCATTCCCGTCCAACCCATCCAAGTTTGTTCCCAATACCATTGTCCAAAACTTGGTGAATGAATATTTATTTCAAAGTCTGCACTATCATGTGTAATCGGCTCTCTAGTTTCATCTACTTTCACTATTGTTAACGTATAGATAGTCGGTGCAGCTAACGGCATTATTCCTATCTCTCCTGCTTCAAGCTTTTCCTCTTGGTTTATTTCTTCGTCAGCTACGTTTTCTTCTAACTCATATTCGGACTCATATATATATAATTCTTTTCCTTCTGCTTCATAGACATCCTCATCTTTAGTTAATCCCTCTTCGATTTCGTCTATATATAACTTTTCTTCATCATAATATTGAGCACTGTTACTTTCATCATTGCTGTTCGATATTTCCTCATATATTCCTGCTAACACTGGTAAGTTTACAGTTAGTAACATCACCACTGCTATTACTCCTGCTGCCCTTTGCATGCCTTTTTCTGCTTTGCTTTTATTCTCCTTGTCTATTAAATATATTAGTCCTATACAAATTGCTACACACACCATCGCTATAAGATGAAACGTACTCATACCCATCACTTCTCCTTCATTGGTTCAACTTTTTCTTAGTTCTAGCATTTTTTCTTAGTCGTAGTATCTTTGATACGTAAGAATAAGTTATCCTTGTGGATAATGCGTAGAAATAAGTTATACTTTACGCCTGAACCTAATCTCGATATATAAATCGTACTATTTTTTCTGAAGTATGTAAATGGCAATTACTCCCTAAATGCTTATGGAGCAAGAATTTCCTCTGTTTTCCCTTAGGGATCTACACTTTCTCTTTTAGACCATCATAATATTAAACTTTTATTACAATTCTATTTCATTCTTTCTTTTTTTAACGTTTTTCTTGCGCATTGTTGCTTTTGAAGATTTTTTTCCATATGAAAAAACCGGGAAGACTTATAATATCTCCCCGGAATCTTTTCTTCTTGATTTTATTGCTTGTTTTCTTTTTTATTCTTAACTACATGTATAACTATTAAAATTACTAATACTACAACTATTATCATCCCCACTATAGCAATAATACCAATTGCTTGAATCCCAGTAGTAACATCAGCACCAACATTAGGCATACTTTCCTGTCCTCTTTCGATGTCCCTACTCATTCCACCTGGAGAAAAACCATTACCTAAAACAATATTTTGGTTTGATCGGTTCATACCTCCAACAGAATTCTCCATGGCATTTGGGTTAAAAGTATTAGGGTCTATCGCTTCTCTAGCATTAGAGACTAGCATACTACTCACCATAGATATAGTAACCATTAGCACAAGTATTACAATCACTTTTCTTGTTTTCCTCATAACCCTCAGCTCCTTTATTATCTTTATATTTCTCTAATTCGCATAACTATCAAAATATCCTTGAACTAGTACAATTGGTGTTCCTTTGTCTCCACTACCAGAAGTTAAGTCGCATAAGCTTCCTACTAAATCAGTTATCCTTCTTGGCGTAGTTCCTAAAGAGTCTTTCTGCGAGATATTCTTTGACTTTATTTTTTCCATAAGTTCTTCAGTAGATAGTTTGCCGCTATCCACTAAAAATTTAAGTTTTAGTTCATTTGGAACTCCAACAAGTCCATCTGTAAATGCAGGAGATACTACTGGATCTGCTAATTCCCAGATACCCGCTACTGGATCTTTAAAAGCACCATCTCCATATATTAATACCTCTAGTTTTTTACCTGTTTTTTCTAATAGTCTTTTTTGCACATTATTTACAAAGTCTTGTCCACCACGTGGAAATAGTTTTAAAACATTATCTGTCGAATAGTTAGCCCCTAAAAGCCCATATTCTTCGCTATATCCACTACCATCTATACTTTCATTTAATATTTCGTTTAAAGAATATAGTTTTTCTGCTCCTGCTCTCCTTAATATCTCTTTTGTTCTAAATCTAGTGTGAACATCCGAAACTAAAACATTTTTAGTATACTTTAATATAGAAACAGGATTGTTAGAAAATATGATTTCTATATTATCTGATAGATTTTTATAGTAATCTAAGATATCTACTCCAGTAAAAGGATTTTTTCTCTCTTCTGTTGTAAAAATTTTTCTATATTCATCCTCTGTAAATTCATCTATATATGGATTAATTCCCTCTTCATACAGTTTATCGATATTTGCTATTGGGTTACCAAGTTCATCATTTGGATAGCTTAATTGCACATAACATTTCTTCACTCCTTTTGCTATACCTTGTAAGATCAGTGCAAATCTATTTCGACTTAATATAGGAAATACTACTCCGAACTTCATCTCCAAATTTGCTATTTATATCTTTACTAACGCTATTTAATGGAACGAAGTTTCCTTGAGCTCTTGCAAGTAAGCTTTCAGTTATACCAACAATATCGCTATCATTTAACGTAATGTTATCACTTTGAACTGCAGCCATTATAGATTCTACAACAATATGCTCTAAATCATCGCCCTCTTTTATAATAGGGGCTCTGATTCCTCTTGACACTACTCCAACGTTTCTATTCATCTTAAATTACCCTTCTTTCTATTCTGTAACTTACCCAATTTCCATCGGATAACTTCCGTCAAAACATGCTGTACAGAAATTCAGTTTTGCTCCTACTGGAGTTTGAATTAATTTTTCTAAACTTATATAGTGTAAACTGTCTACTCCTAACGTTTCCTTAATCTCTTCTACACTATGCGTATCTGCTATTAGGTGTTTTCTGTGAGGTGTATCTATTCCAAAATAGCAACAACATCTTATTGGTGGTGAAGCAACTAAGAAATGAATCTCTTTTGCTCCTGCTTTACGTAGAATATCTACTATCTTTTTACTTGTTGTTCCTCTAACTATAGAATCATCAAGCATAACAACTCTTTTACCATTTATAAGTTTTTTTAGTGGATTTAGTTTTAAGCTTACTGATCTTTCTCTCATAAATTGACTTGGCTGTATAAATGTTCTACCTATATATCTGTTTTTTATAAATCCTTCTGAATATGGAAGACCTAATTCCATTGCGTACCCTTGTGCTGACGGTAATCCAGAGTCTGGAACCCCTATTACAATATCTGCATCTATTTTACATTCTTGCGCAAGTAATCTTCCCGCTTCAAATCTTGCATCATAAACATTTGCTCCATCTATTACACTGTCTGGTCTTGCAAAATATATAAATTCGAAAATACATGCTGCTGTTTTTTCTTCTTTTATTGCTTGCACTGATTTTATTCCATCTTTGTCTATTATAACAATCTCTCCTGGCTCTACATCCTTAATAAATTCTGCACCAACTAAATCGAATGCACAAGTTTCTGAGGCAACAATATATGAATTCCTTAACTTCCCTACTGTTATTGGTCTCATTCCAAGAGGATCTCTTACTGCAATTAATTTGTCCTTTGTCATAATTGTTACTGCGTAAGCACCTTGTATATTCCCCATAACTTCTGTTAGGGCTTCTTCTATGTTATCATTTTTCGCCATTTCTACCGATAGAAGAGCAATAATAACCTCCGCATCTGTTGTTGTTTGAAAAATGAATCCCATCTTTTCAAGATCCATTCTAAGGTCACCTGCATTTATTAAGTTCCCATTGTATGCAACCGCAATGTTTCCTGCGATATTTTTTGTTGAAATAGGCTGTGTATTTTCTAAGCAATTTTCTCCTGACATAGAATATTTAACATGTCCTATACCTATATTCCCTTTTAGGCTATTCAATATGCTTTCATCGAATACATTTGGTAATAGTCCCATTCCTTTATGACACTTTATTTTACTCTCATTATGAATTGCAATACCTGCACTTTCTTGCCCTCTATGTTGAAGAGCAAACAATCCGAAATATATTATTTCCGATGTTTTTAATATGTCTTCATCATTATTGAAAATCCCAAACACACCACATTCTTCTTTAAACTTATCCATTTTCATTTCCCCTTTTTAGTAGTGATAAAATGAAGATAAGGCATTAATGCCTAGCACTAATACCTTACATGTATTTTGATAGAAAAAGGGTATGAAAAAAACAATTATTATTACTCTCAATATCTTGTTGTAGAAATATTGTACTTTTCACAGTATCACCCTTTTCTAACAATTTATTTCTTAAAACTACCTTACTATTATAGCAGAAAACGAGCTCATAAATCAAGGTTTTTTGTTGCTTTTTTGCTGCTAATTTTTAGAATTTCTTTAACCTCTACTTTTCGTATTCGAACAAATCTCCCAAAGGCAATGATTCATTTATTCTTTTAATTGCTTCCGCGAATAGAGGAGCAATTGAAAGTACTTTTATTTTGTCTATTCTTTTTTCTTCCTCAATTGGAATGGTATTTGTTAAAATCACCTCTTTTAATGGTGAGTTTTGTATTCTTTCTATTGCAGGTCCAACTAAGACACCATGAGTTGCACCTGCATATACCTCTTTTGCCCCATGATCCATTAGTATTTGTGCAGCTTCTACTAGGGTTCCTGCTGTACTAATTTCATCATCAAATATTACTGCAGTTTTTCCTTTTATTTTTCCTATTACATTTGTTGCGATTGCAGTATCATTATTGTCTTCTCTCCTCTTATCTATTAAGGCAAGTGGGCAATCTAAGTATGTAGAATATTTATATGCTTTTTTAGAGCTTCCTGCATCAGGTGCTACAACAACCATATCTTCAACATTTTTGTCTTTAAAATATGATATTAATAAGCTTTTTGCAGTAAGTCTATCACAATGAATATTAAAAAACGCTTGTATTGCAGAATTGTGCAAGTCACTAGTGATTACTCTGTCTACTCCAGTCGCCTCTAAAAGCTGAGCCATTAGCTTTGCTGTTACTGGTATTCTTGGTTGATCTTTTTTATCAGATCTTGAATACATAAAATATGGTATTACTACTGTAATTCTTTTAGCAGATGCTCTTTTAATCGCATCAACTGTTATTAGTAATTCCATTATTCTTTCATTAACTGGTGGGTGTGTTGTTTGTACAATAAATACATCTTTATCCCTTACAGTTTCTAAAATTTGTACAAAGTTGTTATCGTTAGCAAATTTGTATGAATCTTTCTTCCCTAGTGGCACTCCTAAGTTGTCACATATTTCTTTTGTAAATTCTTCTGCAGAATTGCAAGCAAATATTTTAATATCTTGCATTTTTGATTTTCCCCTTTCAAAAAGGCGATTTCTTATCGCCATTAATCGTGAATGGTGAATACTAATAATTAATAGCAGTAAAGTAATCTCATGGAGCAATTTTGCATTATCCACCATTCAATATTTACTATTAATTATTTATTAAAATGATTTTATTTACATTATGTATATTAATTTTAACATTCCATTTGTCGAATTTCAACACTTTTTAGCAAATCTTTTTAATTTTTGTTTTACTAAAAGACTATTGTAATTTTATGGGATTCGTTGTATGCTTATGTTGGTCCCTCTGACCAAGAAAGGAGGAGGAAACCATGTCATTTCACAAGCATACAAAAGAAAAGCATATATTAGATAAAATACATAAAATATTCACTTGCATCGAAACTATCTATATATGTAGGACAATTCTAAAGTTGATAGAATATTTCAACTAAAAAAAACCCATTAGTATTCGCAGTACTAATGGGTTTCATAATGTCATTTCACAAACTTTAATGTCTTCCTTCTCTTGTCTATTTGCTATATTGTATTATATCTTGAAGTATTTGTAAATAGTTTTTAGAATATTATACGAATAGCTCTATACAGCTTCTACTTCTTCCGCTGTTTCTTCTGTCTCATCGCCTGTGTTTATCTGAGTATTTCTATATGCCGCAAGTCCAGTACCTGCAGGAATTAATTTACCTATGATTACGTTTTCTTTAAGTCCTATTAATTCATCTACTTTTCCTTTTATTGCTGCTTCTGTCAGTACTCTTGTTGTTTCTTGGAAAGATGCTGCCGATAAGAAACTTTCAGTTGCAAGAGATGCTTTAGTTATTCCAAGTAGTACTCTTGTACCTATTGCTGGTTTTTTACCTTCTGCTTTTGCTTTCTCATTTGCTTCTTCAAAGTCATTTACATCTACTAAAGCTCCTGATATTAGAGGTGTATCTCCATGATCATCGACTTTTACTTTTTTAAGTATTTGCTTAACTATTACTTCAATATGCTTGTCATTAATATCAACACCCTGATTTCTATAAACTTTTTGAACTTCCGCTGTTAAATATTCATGAACCCCTCTTGGCCCTTTTATTGTTAAGATTTCAGCTAAGTTGATAGATCCTTCTGTTAGTGGATCTCCTGCTAGAACTTTATCTCCATCTTTTACTTTTAGTTTAGAACCAAAGCTAATTGCATATGTTTTAGAATCTTCTTTGTTTGTAACTGCTACTTCTTTTCTCTTCTTAGATTCTTGTATCTTAATTGTTCCATCGATTTCCGCTACTACAGCTACACCTTTTGGTTTTCTAGCTTCAAATAACTCTTCAACTCTAGGTAAACCTTGTGTAATATCTCCCATAGCTACACCACCTGTATGGAAAGTTCTCATTGTTAGCTGTGTTCCAGGCTCACCGATTGATTGTGCTGCTATTATTCCTACTGCTTCACCAATGTTCACTTCTTTTCTTGTTGCTAATCCCATTCCGTAACATTTACTACATACACCACGTCTACTCTTACATCCTAGTACACTACGTACTTCTACTGATTCGATACCTAGTTCTACTATTTTCTCTGCTACATCTGGAAGAATTAATGTTTCTGTGTCTGCAATAACTTCCCCCGTCTCTGGATGTGCTATATTTTTCAGTGGGTATCTTCCTACTAATCTTTCATCTAGTTTTTCTATAATTTGATTTCCATCTTTAATGTCAGACACTTCTATACCTTCTGTTGTACCACATTCTACTTCTCTAACTATGATGTCTTGAGCAACGTCAACTAATCTTCTTGTTAAATATCCAGATTCAGCTGTTCTTAAAGCTGTATCGGCAAGACCCTTTCTAGCACCATGAGAAGATACAAAGTATTCAAGAACGTCTAGTCCTTCTCTAAAACATGATTTAATTGGAATCTCAACCGCTTTACCAGATGTGTTTGCCATAAGTCCACGCATACCGGCAATTTGACGTACTTGATTCATATTACCCCTTGCTCCAGATTGAGCCATCATGTATATAGGATTTAACTCATCAAAGTTTTCTTTCATTGCTTCAGTTACTTTGTTCGTAGCTACTTCCCATACTTTGATTACAGACGCATGTCTTTCATCCGCGGTTATAAATCCACGTTTATATTGTTTAGTTATCTCTTCTACTTGTTTTTCTGCTTCAGCTACTATTGCTGTTTTAGCCTCTGGTATCGCCACATCAGAAACCGATACTGTAATAGCACCTTGTGTAGAATACTTAAACCCTAACTCTTTTATATAGTCAAGTAGTTCCGCTGTTCTGTTTAGTCCGTGCTTATCTATAGCCTTTGCAATAATGTTTCCTAAATTCTTTTTCATTACAGCAAAATCTATTTCAAGATCGCACTTTGACTTTGGCTCAGTTCTATCAACAAATCCTAAATCTTGTGGTACTTCATTATTGAATATAAGTCTACCAACTGTTGTTTCAATAGTTTTTGTTTCTTCATCTACAGTTCTACGAACTTTAACTTTTGCATGTAATCCTATATCATTGTTTTGGTATGCTAATAATGCTTCGTCTTCATCTTTAAAGTGCATACCTTCACCTTTTTCTCCATCAATTTGCATTGTCAAGTAATAGCAACCAAGTATCATGTCTTGTGTAGGTACTGTAACTGGTTTACCATCTTGTGGTTTTAAAAGGTTATTTACTGATAACATTAAAAATCTTGCTTCTGCTTGCGCTTCTGGTGATAATGGTACATGGACAGCCATTTGGTCACCGTCGAAGTCAGCATTAAATGCTGTACAAACTAGTGGGTGAAGCTTAATTGCTCTACCTTCAACTAAAACTGGTTCAAATGCTTGAATACCAAGTCTATGAAGCGTAGGTGCACGGTTAAGCATAACTGGGTGATCACTAATTACTTCTTCTAATATATCCCATATTTCTGGTCTTAATCTTTCTACTATTCTTTTCGCATTTTTTATATTATGAGCTAATCCTCTTCCAACTAGCTCCCTCATAACAAATGGTTTGAATAGTTCTATCGCCATTTCTTTTGGTAGTCCACATTGGTATATTTTTAATTCTGGTCCAACAACTATAACTGAACGTCCAGAATAGTCAACCCTTTTACCAAGTAGATTTTGTCTAAAACGTCCTTGCTTTCCTTTAAGCATATCTGATAAAGATTTCAAAGGTCTGTTTCCTGCTCCAGTTACCGGTCTTCCTCTTCTTCCATTATCAATTAATGCATCCACAGATTCTTGTAACATTCTTTTTTCATTTCTTACAATTATTTCTGGTGCACCTAATTCTAATAGTCTTTTTAATCTGTTATTTCTGTTAATAACTCTTCTATACAAGTCATTTAAGTCAGAAGTAGCAAATCTACCTCCATCTAATTGAACCATTGGTCTGATTTCTGGTGGTATTACTGGAATAACCGACATTATCATCCATTCTGGTTTGTTCCCTGACAATCTAAAGCTTTCAACAGTTTCTATTCTTTTCATTAACTTGATTTTCTTTTGCTCACTAGCTGTTTCAAGTTCTTTTTCTAGTTTTGATGACAGTAGTTCTAAGTCTATCTCTTCTAATAATCTCTTTATAGCTTCTGCACCCATTTTAGCAGTAAAAGAACCTCTTCCGTATTTCTCTTCAGCTTCACGATATTCTTTTTCCGTTAAAACTTGATATTTGCTCAAGCTTGTTTCTTTTTTATCAAGAACAATGTATGATGCAAAATATATTATTTTTTCTAAACTTCTTGGAGATATATCCAGCATTAACGCCACTCTACTTGGTATTCCTTTGAAATACCAAATGTGTGCTACTGAAGCTGCAAGCTCAATATGTCCCATTCTCTCACGTCTCACTTTAGACTTTGTAACTTCTACACCACACCTGTCACATATTATACCTTTATATCTTATTCTTTTATACTTCCCACAATGACATTCCCAGTCTTTTGTAGGACCAAATATTTTCTCGCAAAATAGCCCATCTTTTTCTGGTTTTAAAGTTCTGTAATTAATAGTCTCTGGTTTTTTAACTTCACCTTTTGACCATTCTCTTACTTTTTCGTCCGATGCTAACGCTATCTTTAACTTGTTGAATTGTTCTAATTCATCTTTGTCTTTATCTTTATTTTCCAATTAGGTACCCCCTCATTTTGCGCGATTGGAGGTGACTTTTCGCCACCATCCAGACCTCATGTCTCACGCTCACTTCACATCCGCACTTGTTTTCTAAACATCATCGCCACTGCTGCACAATTCCTTTTGTCTGCTTTGCTTCTCTACTCTATGCAGATTATTAAATTGGTTTAAGTTCTTAAAATATAGTCTAGTTTATACTTCACTGCTATCATTATCAGCTTCTAAGTTTTCTACTGCTAAGTCGTTATCAAATAAATCATCTATATCGTCGTCGTCTTCCATTATGATATCTTCGTCTTCATCTATTTCGTCTTCTTCATCTAACTGAATATTTTCCTCGATATATTCTGCTGATAGTTCTTCCTCATCTATTACTGCTTCTTCAGGTAATATTTTGTTAGGATCTTCTAATCCTAGATCTATTCCTTCTTCGATGTTTTCCTTTATTTCTAGTTCTTCATTATCTTCAGAGTATAGTCTAACATCTAGCCCTAAACTTTGAAGCTCTTTCACTAAAACTTTGAAACTTTCAGGAACCCCTGGTTCTGGAACATTTTCACCTTTTACTATAGATTCGTATGCTTTTACTCTACCTATAACATCATCTGATTTTATAGTTAAAATTTCCTGCAACGTATATGCAGCACCATATGCTTCTAATGCCCAAACTTCCATCTCTCCAAAACGTTGTCCACCGAACTGTGCTTTACCTCCTAAAGGTTGTTGAGTAACTAACGAGTATGGTCCAGTTGAACGAGCATGTATCTTATCATCTACTAAATGGTGAAGTTTTAACATGTACATTACACCAACAGTAACTCTTTGATCAAATGGGTCTCCAGTTCTTCCATCATACAATACTGATTTTCCATCTTCCGATAATCCTGATTGTTTCAGTAGTTCTACTATTTCTTCTTCTGTAGCTCCATCAAATACTGGTGATGCAACTTTCATACCTAGTAATCTTGCAGCAGCTCCTAAATGAGCTTCTAGCACTTGACCTAAATTCATACGTGAAGGTACACCTAATGGGTTTAACACAACATCAACTGGAGTTCCATCTGGCATAAACGGCATATCTTCTACTGGTAATATTCTTGAGATAACACCTTTGTTACCATGACGTCCAGCCATTTTATCTCCAACTGATATTTTTCTTTTTTGAGCTATATACACTCTAATTATTTTGTTTACTCCAGGTGCTAATTCATCAGAATTTTCTCTAGTGTAAACTTTAACATCAACTACTGTTCCTGCTTCTCCATGCGGTACTCTTAATGATGTATCTCTAACTTCTCTAGCTTTCTCTCCAAATATTGCACGAAGTAATCTCTCTTCTGCTGTTAACTCTGTTTCTCCTTTTGGAGTAACTTTACCAACTAATATATCTCCTGGTCTTACTTCTGCACCTATTCTAATTACACCATCTTCTCCTAAGTCTTTTAAACTATCTTCTCCTATATTTGGAATATCTCTTGTGATTTCTTCGTTTCCTAATTTAGTATCTCTACATTCACAATCATATTCTTCTATATGGATCGATGTGTAAACATCTTCTTGTACTAATCTTTCACTTAGCAGGATAGCATCTTCATAGTTATATCCTTCCCATGTTGTAAATGCGATTACTACATTTTTACCAAGTGCTAATTCTCCGTTTTGAGTTGACGGTCCATCTGCTATTACATCTCCTGCTTTAACTTTTTCACCTTTTTTAACTATAGGTTTTTGGTTAATACATGTTCCACCATTTGTCCTCTTAAACTTACGTAGTTTATATGTGTCTGCACCCTTTTTCGTTTTAACAATAATTTCGTCACCTGTAACAAGGTCAATAACACCATCATTTTCAGCTAAAACCATTATTCCAGAATCTGCTGCTGCCTTATATTCCATACCTGTTCCAACTATTGGTGAGTCTGTTATCATTAATGGAACTGCTTGACGTTGCATGTTTGCTCCCATCAGCGCACGGTTAGCATCATCATGCTCTAAGAAAGGTATTAATGATGCACCAACTGATACTAACTGCTTTGGTGATACGTCCATATATTCTACATTTGAGTTTTCTGTTTCTGTAACTTCGTCTAAGTATCTTACCCTAACCATCTTATTTTTTAGTTTTCCATTCTTGTCTATTGGTTCTGTTGCTTGCGCTATAGTATATTCGTCTTCTTCATCTGCTGTCATATATTCTATCTCATCTGTAATTTTGTTTGTTTTTGTATCCATTTTTCTATATGGTGTTTCAACAAATCCATATTCGTTGATTATCGCAAATGTTGAAAGTGCTGAGATAAGACCAATGTTTGGTCCCTCTGGAGATTCTATCGGACATAGTCTACCATAGTGTGTATAGTGAACGTCACGAACTTCGAATCCTGCTCTCTCTCTAGATAATCCTCCCGGCCCTAATGCTGAAATTCTTCTTTTATGTGTTAATTCTGATAATGGGTTTGTTTGATCCATAAACTGTGATAGTTGTGATGAACCAAAGAATTCCCTTATTGCAGATGTGATAGGTTTTGTATTTATTAATGTTTGTGGTGTTATTACGTCTAGATCTTGAATTGTCATTCTTTCTCTTACAACTCTTTCTAGTCTTGTTAAACCAATTCTGAATTGGTTCTGTAGTAATTCACCAACACATCTAATACGTCTATTCCCTAAATGATCTATATCATCAGTTCTTCCTAAGTCATGTTGTAAGTTTATTAAATAGTTAATTGATGCAATAATATCTTCTGTTCCAATATTTTTTGGGATTAATTCTTCCATTCTTTCATCTATAACTTTTTTAAGATCTTTTTTAGCTGTATTCTCTAAAATGTTTTTTAATACTTCATAGCTTACTAATTCTTTTATTTTAAGTTCTTCTACTATTTTGACATCTACAAATTCTTTAATATCTACTGTTCCATTCCCTATGATTCTTACTCTTTTGTCTTCTACAGTAATATCTATCATATTTATTCCTGAATTTTGAATACTATCAGCAGCTTCTCTAGATATCACAGCACCTGCTTCTGCTAAAACTTCTCCTGTTTCTGGATTCACAATGCTATCTGCAGCTACTTTGTTTCTTATTCTTGATGCTAAATTTAATTTTTTATTAAATTTGTATCTTCCTACTTTTGCTAAATCATATCTTCTTGGATCAAAGAACAGATTGTTAAATAAACTTCTAGCAGCATCTACTGTTGGAAGTTCTCCTGGTCTTAATTTTTTATATATTTCTACTATTGCTTCATCAGATGTTTGAACATTATCTTTTGCAATTGTAGCTAATATTTTTTCTTCTTCTCCGAATAATGCGATGATTTGTTCATCTGTCACTAATCCTAATGCTCTTAAAAGAACAGTTACAGGTAATTTTCTTGTTCTATCAATTCTTACATAGAATACATCATTACTATCTGTTTCATATTCTAACCACGCACCTCTAATAGGCATAGCTGTTGCTTTATATAGTTTTTTACCAGTCTTGTCATAATCATATTCATAATATGCTCCTGGTGATCTTACTAACTGACTTACTACTACCCTTTCTGCACCATTAATAACGAAAGTACCACTCTCTGTCATTAGTGGGAAATCTCCTAAATAGATTTCTTGCTCTTTAATCTCTCCAGTTTCACGATTAATTAACCTTACTTTAACGTGAAGGCGAGTAGAATAAGTAGCGTCTCTTTCTTTCGCTTCTTCTAATGAATATTTAGTTTCTTCTTCCATGTAATAATCGAAAAATTCTAGAACCAAATTTCCTGTGTAGTCAATTATTGGTGAAATATCTTTTAATACTTCTCCT